>Ga0256840_1000339_pt1 | contig 48134 bp, 49 predicted proteins | sample 355202metaG_FD_185969 | JGI IMG/M metagenome (GOLD analysis project Ga0256840, IMG submission 185969) | Hydrothermal vent microbial communities from Mid Atlantic Ridge, Atlantic Ocean - 355-202 | ecosystem: Environmental > Aquatic > Marine > Hydrothermal vents | place: Atlantic Ocean: Mid...
AATAAAGGAGCCTATCATGTGTATTATGCATGCACCAATAAACAGAAAAACTCCAACTGTTAGAAAGTCAAAAAAAAGGGTAGTGACCCAAAGAACACCTTTTAATAAGGAGCTTTTAAAGCCAGATCCTGATTTTGTAGATGAGAGGAAGATAGCACCTAAAGTAGAAAGTAAAGGATTTTTTAGTAAACTACTAGGAATATAACTATTAGGGCAACCCATGAAACTCCTTCTTTCGATTCTTGAGCCTTCTGGCAACTTACATGTAGAGCCTATTTTGGATGCGCTTGAAAATTATGAACTTTTTGGTATATTTGATGAGAAGTTTGGAAAGCCTTTGCTTCCAAGTTCTGCGTTTTCTATCATGGGTTTTGTAGATGCTATCCCAAAGATAAGATTGGCTAAAAAAACTATAAAAGAGATGGTGCAACTGAGTTTTAAAGTCGACAAAGTTCTGCTTATCGACTCCCCTGCTTTTAATCTGCCTTTGGCAAAAGCTATAAAAGAGGCAAATCCAAAAGTACAGATTATCTACTACATACTTCCTCAGGTTTGGGCTTGGAAGGCTAAAAGAGTTGCAAAGGTAGAAAAGTATTGTGATGTTTTGGCTTCTATTCTTCCTTTTGAACAACAGTTTTACAACAAAGCCACTTATGTTGGACACCCTTTGCTTGATGAAATTTCTAAATACAAAGACTCTTATCAACCATCAGAGTATATCTGCTATTTGCCAGGAAGTAGAAAAAGTGAGATACAAAAACTCATGCCTATATATAAAGAGGTAGCAAAAAAAATAGCTAAAAAAAATATACTTGTAATTCCTCCTCATTTTAGTGATGAAAAGATAGAAGAAATTTATGGCGATATTAGTGAATTTGAGATTTCCAAAGATACTCATGAGAGTTTTTTAAAGAGTGAGTTTGCTTTTGTTTGTTCTGGAACTGCTACACTTGAAGCATCACTTATTGGGGTACCACTTGTGCTTGCTTATAAAGCAAAAGCACTAGATGCTTTTATTGCAAGAAGATTTGTAAAGCTTTCTCATGTGGGTTTAGCAAATATTATATTTGATTTTGCTAAAATAGAGCCTCTTCATGTTGAGCTTCTTCAAGATGATGTAACAGTAGAAAATCTTTTAAAAGAGTATAAAAAGATAGATAAAAAAGAGTTTTTTGAAAACTCTAAAAAGCTACATAAACTTCTAAAGTATGGAAGTAGAGATAGTATGATAAAATTGATAAGGAATTAAGATGAGCAAACAGCCTATGACTATGTATGGTCATGAAAAATTAAAAGCAGAACTAAATGATCTAAACAAGGTACAGCGACCCGAAACCGTAATAGAGATTGATGTAGCAAGAAGTCATGGAGACTTAAAAGAGAATGCAGAGTACCATGCAGCAAGAGAAAAATTGAGATTTATTGAGGGGCGTATTGCCGAGCTTGGAGAGTTGCTTGTAAATTCACAAGTGGTTGACCCTGCATCATATGAACACGAAAGAGTGAGATTTGGTTCAACCGTTGAGCTTGAAGATATGCAAACGCAAGAGCAGATAAGCTATACCATAGTAGGACAGATAGAGAGTAACCCAGAAAAAGGACTCATATCTTTTAACACACCTTTAGCTCGTGGACTTATGGGCAAGCAAGAGGGCGATGAGGTAGAGATAAATCTACCTGTTGGTAAAAAAGAGTTTGAAATACTTAGCGTAGAATACAAAGATATAAAGTTTTAATGATGACAAAAGTAGCAATAATAGGTGCAAGTGGATATACTGGGTTAGAATTGATTAAAATTCTCCATTCTCATCCAAAGTTTGAGATAGTATATGTAGGTACATCGCAAGGCGGGGAAAAACTAAGTAAGCTTCACCCAAGTCTTAAAGGCGTAGTAGAGTTTGATGTGCAAAGAAGTGATGCAAATAAGATTGCAAAAGTAGCTGATTTAGCATTTTTGGCACTTCCTCACAAAACTGCCATGGGTTTTGCAAAAGAGCTTTTAGCTCTACATGTAAAGGTTGTGGACCTCTCAGCAGACTACCGTCTGGAACTTGATGCTTATGAGGAGTTTTACTGTTCACATGAAGATAAAGAAAATCTAAAAAATGCAGTTTACGGGTTGCCTGAAATAAATAGAGATAAGATAAAAAAGAGCCAATTAGTAGCTAATCCAGGTTGCTATCCAACAGCAAGCCTGCTTGGTCTTTTACCATTTGCAAACTATATAGATGAAGACTATCCAATTTTTATTGATGCAAAGAGCGGATTAAGTGGGGCTGGAAAAAAACTAAATGAGATGACACAATTTGTCAATATGAACGAAAACATGTTTGCATATAACCCTCTAAAACATAGACACTCACCTGAGATAAGAGAGAAGTTAAAGCATATGACTAACAAAGACTTTGAAGTAAATTTTGTTCCGCACCTGATCCCAATTACAAGAGGTGAGTTAGTTAGTATCTATTTGAAACTAAACTCTAAAATAGATGCAAAAAATATACTAAGTGAGTTTTATAAAAATGAGAAGTTTATAAGAGTACGAGAAACTCCAGTAGATCTAAAATCAACAGCAGGAACAAATTTTTGTGATATTTTTGTAGCACAAAATGGAACTTCATTATTTATATCATCAAGTATAGATAACCTCCTAAAAGGCTCATCCTCAGGAGCAGTGGTCAATGCAAACTTGATGTGTGGATATGAAGAGAATCTAGGAATTCCAATCTTTGCTTATGTGCCATAAGATTAAAAATGGAGCTATTTTTATAGCTGATGCCCATGAAAATGATAGAAGGGATAAGCTATATAGTTTTTTGCAAAAAATAGAATCAAAACAGATCGCTACATCTCAACTTTTTCTTATGGGAGATATGTTTGACTTGCTTATAGGTCATATTAAGTACTCACAAAACAAATGGCAAAAATATATTGATTTGATAGATAAAATAGCTTTACATGTAGAGGTGTTTTATCTTGAAGGCAATCATGATTTTCAGCTCTCATATGTTTTTAAAAACATCAATATAATCCCAATAAAACAGCAACCAGCTCATTTTATACTAGAAGACAAAACAGATATATACTTGTCTCATGGGGACAAATACAGTGGAGATTTTCTATATATAGTCTATACAAAACTTATACGCTCAAGTGTTGTGCTAAAAATATTAAATTTTATAGATACAAGAAAAGAAAATTTTATATCCAAAAAAATAGAAAATGATCAACACAAAAAGAGCATATGCACAAAAATCAAAAATTTTGAAGATATAGTTAGAAAAAAAATAGTACATTTTAAAGTAAGAAAAGGAAGTTTTATAGTCGAAGGTCATTACCATCAGAACCATAGTTTTGTAGTAAATGGATATAATTATATAAATTTGCCATCTTTTGCGTGTAATCAAAGTTATTTTATTGTAGAATGTTACCAACATGATAAGTTTACAAGTAAATTGTTGTAAATTAAGGGGTTAAAATGTTTGATGATGATGTCTTAAAAGTAGGCTCCAATGAGATGGAGTTAGTAGATTTCCGTATTCTTAAACAAGAAGAGGATCGGATTTATGAAGGAATCTATGGAGTAAATGTAGCAAAAGTTAGGGAGATAATTAAAATCCCAAAGCTTACAGAACTTCCAGGTGTTCCTGAGTATATAGAGGGTATTTTTGATCTTCGTGGAGTGGTGATTCCTGTTGTAAATCTTGCAAAATGGATGCAGATAAAAGAACCACCAGAAGAGAATCTAAAACCAAGAGTTGTAATCACAGAGTTTAGTGATATTTTGATAGGATTTATAGTTCATGAAGCTAAAAGAATTAGAAGAATCAGTTGGAATGATATAGAGCCAGCCTCTTTCGTAGCAGGTATGGGCTCACTTGATAAATCACAAATCACAGGTGTAACTAGAATAGAGAATGATGAAGTTCTTCTTATCTTAGATCTTGAAAGCGTTGTTCAAGAGCTTGGACTTTATCAGCCAAATGTAGAAGTAGATAACAAAATTATAGAAGAGATAGGCGGAACCGCTTTAGTGTTAGATGATAGCATGACAGCTAGAAGGCTCTCTCGCGATGCTCTTGAAAGAATGGGTATGAGAGTTGTTGAAGCAAAAGATGGTATAGAGGGAATTCAAAAGATGAATGAACTTTATGGTGTTTATGGTAAAGACTTGAATAAAGAGCTTAAAATTATCATCTCAGATGTTGAGATGCCAAAAATGGATGGTTTTCATTTTGCTGCAAACATGAAAGATGACGAGAGATTTTCAAGCATCCCTATCATATTTAATTCATCCATAAGCGATCATTTTAGTGAATTAAGAGGAAAAGAGGCGGGCGGCGAGGCCTATTTAACAAAATTTGATGCATCGGTTTTTTACAAAGAAGTTTCTAAAGTAATTAAATCGCATGTAGATACAGAGTAAGGTGAGAACGATGGATGATATACAAGAAATTTTGGAAGATTTTTTGGTCGAAGCGTTCGAACTTGTAGAACAGCTTGACCAAGATTTAGTAGAACTAGATACTAGACCAGAAGATTTAGAACTTTTAAATAGCATATTTAGAGTTGCACATACTATTAAAGGCTCATCATCATTTTTGAGTTTTGATGTTTTAACAAAACTAACTCATCACATGGAAGATGTCTTAAACAAGGCTAGAAAAGGTGAGTTGAAGCTCAATGAAGAGATTATGGATGTAGTCTTAGAGTCAATTGATATGATGAAAACACTTCTTCACTGTATTCGAGATAACGGAGATGACACTACAATCGGTATGGATTTAGCAGATATTATTGGCCGTCTTGAAGCGGTAAGTGAAGGTAAAGAGATACCAGAACTTAGTGAAGATATTCAAGAGAGTAGTGAAGTTGAAGAGACTCCCAAAGAAGAAGTAAAAGAAGAATCAAAAGAAGAAGAGATAAGTAGTGAAGACTACTCGGCTATGAGTGATGATGAGGTAGAGGCTGAAATTGAGCGACTTTTAAGTGAGAAAAAAGCTGAAGCTAAAAAGAAGAAGCAGGCTAAAAATGCAGCAGAGCCTGAGAAGAAGCAACCTACTAAAGCAGCACCAGTTACTAAAAAAACAACTAATGCTGCACCTCCAGCTAAAAAGCATGCTTCAACTTTAGAGCAGACAATTCGTGTTGAGGTTAGCAGACTTGATCATTTGATGAATCTTATTGGAGAGCTTGTTCTTGGTAAAAATAGACTTCTTAAGATTTATGATGATGTTGAAGAGCGTTATGAAGGAGAGAAGTTTCTAGAAGAGCTTAATCAAGTTGTTTCAGCTATATCGTTAGTAACAACAGATCTTCAAATCGCAGTTATGAAGACAAGAATGCTTCCAATTGCAAAGGTATTTAATAAGTTTCCAAGAATGGTTCGTGATTTATCCCGCGAGTTAGGAAAGGGAATTGAGCTTAAAATATCTGGAGAAGATACAGAGTTAGATAAGTCAATTGTAGAAGAGATTGGTGATCCGCTTGTTCATATTATTAGAAATTCATGTGACCACGGTATAGAAGATGGGGATACTAGGGAACAAAGAGGCAAAAACAGAACTGGACTTATTGAGCTTAAGGCATATAACGAGGGCAATTCTATTGTTATTGAGATTACAGATGATGGAAATGGATTAGATGCTGATATGCTTAGAGTAAAGTGTATAGAAAAGGGACTTATAAGCGAGAGAGAAGCAGATGCTATGGGCGATAAAGAGGCATTTGCACTTATATTTAAACCAGGATTCTCTACAGCAGAAAAACTTACAAATGTTAGTGGCCGTGGCGTTGGAATGGATGTTGTTAAGACAAATATAGAAAAACTCAATGGTATTATTGATATTGATAGTGAGATTGGTAAGGGAACTGTTATTAAGATGAAAATCCCTCTTACTTTGGCTATTATTCAAGCACTATTAGTTGGTGCCCAAGAGGAGTACTATGCTATACCACTTGCATCTGTTTCAGAGACTGTAAGAATATCGCTTGATGAGATATATACAGTAGAGGGAAGAAATGTGCTTAGGCTAAGAGATGAAGTTCTTTCTTTAGTAAGGCTATCAGATATATTTGGAGTAAAGCAAGTTTATGAAGCAGGTGAACATACCTATGTTGTTGTAATAGGTCTTGCTGAATCTAAGTTAGGATTGATAGTAGACACACTTGTAGGGCAAGAAGAGACAGTTATTAAGTCTATGGGCGATTATCTTCAAGGTATTAATGGGATTGCAGGAGCAACTATTCGTGGTGATGGTGGGGTAACTCTTATTGTTGATATTGCATCTTTGATGGATATGGCAAAGGGTTTAAAGGTAAACATTCGTGAGAGTATGCAGTCACAAAATAAAGTTAAAACAAAACCAGAAGATTATACCGTTTTGATAGTAGATGATAGCAAGATGGATAGAACTATAATGAAAAAATCCATTGATCCAATTGGAATCAAAATCATTGAAGCATCAAATGGTCAAGAGGCACTAAATACTTTGAAAAGCGGAGAGCATGATATTGATATTATGTTAATTGATATAGAGATGCCACGAATGGATGGTTATACACTCGCAAGTGAGATTAGAAAATACTCTAGATACAAAAACTTACCGCTTATAGCAGTAACATCTAGAACCTCAAAAGCTGATAGATTAAGAGGTGTTGAGTCTGGAATGACAGAGTATATAACTAAGCCTTATTCGCCAGAGTACCTAGAGAATGTGGTACGAAAAAATACGAAACTAATAGCGGAGTAATAATATGGCAGATAAATTAAATCAAATACTACAAAAACAGCAACAACAGATTCATGAACCAGACCACACAGATGATGATATAATTCAGCTTGTTGGTTTTATTATAGGGGATGAAGAGTATGCAATTCCTATTTTGAATATTGTTGAAATAATTAAGCCAATAGAGTTTACTAGAGTACCTAGCGTTCCAGAGTATGTTCTAGGTGTTTTTAATATAAGAGGTAGTGTAATACCACTAATTGACTTAAGAAGAAAGTTTAACTTAACCCCTATGAACAATACAGGAGATACAAGGTATATAGTCATGAAAGGAGAGCACAATACTGCAGGATTTGTAATAGATAGACTAACAGAAGCGATTAGAATAAAATCAAATAGAATTGATCCTGCACCAGACAGTATTGGTGGCGATAAGGGCATGATATATGGTATTGGTAAGCGTGAAGATAGTATGCTTACAATCCTTAAAGTAGAAGCTCTTTTAAAAAGAGACTTTTAAGACCTTTGCGGGGCCAACAAGGCTAGCCCCGCTCTCTCTAAATGTAAAGAAAAATAATGAAATTATGCGTATTTGATTTTGATTCAACACTAATGGACGGTGAGACAATAGATTTTTTTGCCTCAAAGTTAGGCGTTGAAGAAGAGGTTTCAAAGATAACAGAACTAGCTATGCAAGGTAAATTAGATTTTTTTGAGAGTCTTACCACTAGAGTTGAACTTTTAAAAGGGCTTGATATAAAAATTGTTGATGAAATTTGCAAAAACTTACCATACATGAGTGGTGCTTATGAGGCTATCGAAGGGCTAAAAGCAAGAGGTTATAAAGTAGCAGTTTTTAGTGGTGGATTTCGAAATGCAACAGGTTTTGCAAAAGATATCTTAGGCTATGATATAGACTTTTCCAATGTTTTACATGTTAAAGATGGAAAGCTTACAGGTCTTGTTGGCGGTGATATGATGTTTGATTTTTCAAAAGGTGATATGATTCAAAGACTTCAGAGGTTTCTTGGAGTTAGTAGAAAAGATACAGTGGTAGTAGGTGACGGAGCCAACGATAGATCAATGTTTGCTCATGCTGATTTAAGAGTTGCATTTTGTGCAAAAGAGATACTAAAAAAAGAGGCAAATGTTATAATAGATAAAAAAGATATGAGAGAGTTACTAAAATATGTATAATGTAGAAAATTTTTCACTTTGGTGTGATTTTGTAGAAAGAGATTTTTTAAAAGGTGAGTTTATAGAGCTTTTGGATAGTAAAGTTTTTAATGGAGCAACGAGTAATCCAGCTATTTTTAAATCTGCTTTTTTAACTTCGCCCGCATATAAAGAGGATAGAGAAAAACTAAAAAATTTAGATGCAAAAGAGATATATGAAAAATTGGCTATTGAAGATATTAAAAGAGCAGCTGATACAATGCTACCACTCTATAAAAATAACAATGATGGATTTATCTCTATTGAAGTTGATCCAACTCTTTGTGATGATTCTGAGGGGACAATTAAAGAGGGAAAAAGACTTTTTAAAGAGATAGCAAGAGAAAATGTAATGATAAAAATTCCAGCAACTAAGGCGGGATATGTTGCGATGGAAGAGCTGATGAGATGTGATATAAATGTAAATGCAACGCTAATTTTTTCTCCAGATCAAGCAAAGGGATGTATGGAGGCATTTAAGCGAGCAAATAACCTTAACCCAAAAGGAGTAGTAAGTGTATTTGTAAGTAGATTTGATGGAAAATTAGACAAACAGATAGAAAATTTGGGAATGCAAACAGCAAAGGTTGGCATATATAATGCAACAAAAATATACGATTTAATAGAAAGCTATAATTTGCCAAATATCAGAACACTTTTTGCTAGCACAGGAATAAAGAGTGAAGGGCTAGAAGTTGATTACTATATAAAAGAACTTCTTTTTAAAAACTCAGTAAATACAGCACCATTAGGAACAATTAAAGCATTTATCAAGTCAAAAGCAGTTGAAAAAATACCGACAAAGGAGTATGAGAACTATTTTAGCGAGCTTAAACTAAATGGTATTGATATGCATAAAGTTTATGATGAGCTTTTAGAAGATGGTTTAAAGTCTTTTAAAGATGCATTTGCGCAGATTTTAAAGGAGCTGTAGATGTCAATAGATATTAATGTAGAAGATTTAACTTTTGAGATGACAAAAAGGCTTAGATTTTATCTTAGTAAATTAGTAGAGCATGGTGGAAGTGATCTTCATATTAAGAGTGGACTCAATATAAGAGGTAGAATCAATGGTGAAATTGTTTCACTCTCCAAAGAGATACTGCATCATGATGATGGTCTTACTCTAGCAAAAGAGCTTTTACGAACTAGATTTAAAGAATTGGTAGAAAAAAAGAATATTGACTTCACATTTAAGCTTAATGAGGACTACCGCTTTCGTGTTAATCTGTTCTTTCAAGTAGATGGTGTTAGTGGGGTTTTTCGTACAATTCCCATGAATATGCCTACAGTTGAGTCACTAAAACTTCCAAATGTCATTAATAATTTTTGTCATATTTCTCGTGGACTTGTTTTGGTTACTGGTCCAACAGGTAGCGGTAAAACAACAACTTTAGCATCGATTATAAACCAGATAAATCAGACACAAAAAAAGCATATTATTACTATTGAAGATCCAGTTGAGTTTGTATATAGAGATGCACTTAGCATTGTAAATCAAAGAGCTATTGGTCAAGATGCCATAAGTTTTGCAGACTCTCTAAGAGCAGCTCTTAGAGAGGATCCAGATGTTATTTTGGTTGGTGAGATGAGAGATTTAGAAACAATAGAAACTGCAATGCACGCAGCAGAAACTGGGCACTTGGTTCTTTCAACTTTGCATACCATGGATGCAAAAGAGACAATCGGGCGTATTATTGGGATGTTCCCTGGAAATGAGCAAAATAGAATTAAAATGTCACTAGCTTCTGTTTTACAAGGTGTTGTTTCTCAAAGATTAATGCAAACAGTCGATGGCGGTAGAATCGCAGCAGTTGAAGTTTTAGTAAAAAACACTAGAATAGAAACACTCATCATGGAAGGAAGAGATAGTGAGATTCCAGATGCTCTTAAAGAGGGGAAAGATGTCTATAAATCACAAACTTTTGACCAAGCACTACTAGACCTATATGCAAGTGGAAAAATTTCAAAAGATGAAGCACTTCATGGGGCTACAAGCAAAAATGATCTTCTTATGGCGCTAGACTTTTATGAAGCGGAAAAGAAAATTGCAACTAAAAGAGAAGAGAGTGCCTATATTGGTGAAGATAGGGATATAATAGGTTTGAAAAAGTAAAAATTAAGTATATTTTCAGTATACTTAGCCCTCAAATTTTTAAAAAGGACAGAAATGTTAGAAGGTATTATTAGAGAGAGTATTGACAAAAAAGCTACTAAAGCTTTAAGAAAAGATGGTTTTCTAATTGCTAACATTTATGGAAAAGGTGTTGAAAATATTAACGCTGCGTTTAAATCAAACGAATTCATAAAAGCAATCCGAAACAAAACATCTTTAGCTTTTCCAGTTAAAGTTGCAGGAACTGAGTATAAAGTTATTATTCAGGAGTATCAAAAACATCCAGTAACAAGCATATTGTTACATGTAGATTTACGCATTGTTCAAGATGGAGTACTTTCAAAGTATTTAATTCCGGTTAAAACAGAAGGAACACCTAAAGGTCTTAAAAACAAAGGTATTTTAATTAACTCAAAAAAGCGTCTTTTAGTTAAGTGCACTGGTGAGAATTTACCAAATAGTTTTACACTAGATGTAAGTAATCTTGATGTTGGTGATTCAATCTTAGTTCGTGATATAGAAGTTCCTGAAAATGTAACAATCATGGATGCAGATAGAGTTGCAGTTACTGGAGTTATAAAAGCTAAGTAACAATGACTCTCATTGTAGGACTTGGTAACCCAGGTTTAAAATATAAAAATAACCGACATAATGTCGGTTTTATGGTTATCGATAAACTAGTCGATGACCATAACTCTTCAGATATAAGTAAGCCACTTTTTAAAGGCGAACTTAGAAAATCAAAAAATATACTTTTTTTAAAACCAAATACATATATGAATCTCTCGGGAGAAAGTGTTAGGGCTGTATGTGATTACTACAAACCAGAGAGAGTTATAGTGGTTCATGATGACTTAGATCTTCCTTTTGGAACCCTTCGCTATAAGATAGGAGGAGGACATGGTGGACACAATGGACTTCGCTCTATCGACTCGCATATAGGTAAAGATTATTATAGAGTTCGAATTGGCATTGGAAAGCCAGTTAAGAAGCAAGAGGTTGCTGCATTTGTACTATCAGACTTCCCAAAAGCACAAAAAGATGAGCTTGAAAAGATTATCGATGTAAGTGTACAAGCGATTAAAGAACTAATAAATGAAGAGTTAAGTACAATAACTTCAAAATATACATTGAAAGCACAAAAATGAAGTTGTATCAAAAATATATAATATTACACTACTTAAAAAACTTTTTTATAATTTTTATATCTTTAGAGTTTTTTTATGTTGGTATTGATGTCTTGTCAAATTATAAAGATTTTCCTAACTCCGCAAACTTACAGCTTTTGTATGTAGTATTTAAAACGCTTGATGCTATTAATTATTCTGTTCCACTTTCTATCGTATTTGCAATGATTGTTACAAAGTTTGCAATGATAAAATCAAATGAATTAGTTACACTATATGCTATTGGTATAACAAAACGAGATGTTGTAAAACCACTTTTTTTTTCAGCACTTAGTTTAACTTTAGTATATATTAGTCTCAATTTTACATCTTTTGCATATGCTTATGAGTACAGTAGAAACCTCTTAAAATATAGTACAGTTGCAACTGCTTCAAACAGTCTTTTTTTAAAAAATGATAACCAATATATTTTTTTTAAAAAACTTGATCCTATAAAAAAACAGGCAACTGATATAAAAATCTTTAATATTATAGAGCATGATTTAACACAGATTGTATCAGCAAAAAGTGCATATTTTGATGGTAAAAATTGGGTTTTGCACGATGTTACGATAATAAAAAAACCAAAAGTGACTTCTATTGATAGCGAAGGGATAAAAGAGATTTATCAAGATAGATATATTGCTTTAAAGGATTTTAGACCAAAAATTATAGAAAATGTTCACAAAGGTGAGTACAATATGTCAATCTTAGATACTATAGATGCTATTATGTTTTTTTCATCTCAAGATGTGAATCTTGATAGGATAAAAACACTTTTGTATTCACAGCTTTTTTTCCCACTCTTTGCACCACTTTTAGTGCTGATACTTTTTTATAGGCTACCAATTAGCAGTAGATTTTTTAATGCAGCTTTTTTAAGTTTTACTTTTATATTTACAACACTTAGTATTTGGGGGATTTTGTTTATTCTTACAAAGTTATCTTCAACTTCTGTAATATATCCTGAAATCGGGGTAATTTTGCCTATATCTTTGATAGCAATTTACGCTTTAGGGCAGTACTACAAAGAAAATTAATCTATATTTAGATAAAATAAGTCTATTTTACAAAAGAGGCTTATTATGCAGTACAACAAGTTAGCAAAAAAGTATGGAACACCACTTTATGTGTACGACTTTAATCATATAACAAATCAATTCAATCAATTAAAAGAGGCATTTAAAGCAAGAAAATCACTTGTTTGTTATGCAGTAAAAGCAAACTCAAATCTATCTGTTTTGAAACACTTAAAAGAGCTTGGTGCGGGGTGTGATTGTGTCTCTATAGGTGAAGTTAAGCGAGCACTTTATGTTGGCGTTGCAAAGTATAAGATAATATTTTCAGGTGTCGGGAAAAGAGATGATGAGATAAAAATAGCCCTTCAAGAAGATATACTCATGATAAATCTTGAGAGTGAAGAGGAGATGGAAAGAGTTGAGCTTATAGCAAAAGAGCTTGGGCTCAAAGCAAGAATTAGTATAAGAGTCAATCCAAATATAGATGCAAAAACTCATCCATATATATCTACAGGATTACACGATAATAAGTTTGGAGTTGACATTGATAGTGCAAAGAGGATGTATATTAAAGCAAAAAATTCTAATCATCTAGAGCCTATTGGAATCCATTCACATATTGGTAGCCAAATAACAGAGTTAGAGCCATTTAGAGCTGCTGCAAGAGTGGTTTCAGATCTTGTAAGAAATTTAAAATCACTAAATATCGATATAAAGTTTTTTGATGTTGGCGGTGGAGTTGGTATTCAGTACAAAGATGAAAAAACTTTGGATTTATATGACTATTCACAAGCGATATTTGAAAATTTGACAGGTCTTGATGTTACTCTAACATGTGAGCCAGGTAGATTTTTAGTAGGTAACAGTGGAGTATTTTTAACAAAAGTACTTTATGAAAAAAACAATGGTAAAAAACGATTTATAATAGTAGATGGTGCGATGAATGATTTAGGGCGTCCTAGTTTGTATGGAGCATATCATAAAATAGAAGTTATAGGTCGTAATGAAGATTTAAGTAAAGCAGATGTTGTTGGACCTGTTTGTGAAAGTACAGACTTTTTTGCAAAAGATAGAGTGTTACCACTTACAAAACATGATGATTTACTTGTTATTAAGAGTGCTGGTGCATACGGTTTTACTATGAGTAGCAACTATAATACAAGAGCAAGAGTAGCAGAAGTGGCAATTAAAGATGGGCAAGATAAGCTAATAAGAGAGAGAGATTGCTTTGAAGATATGATTAAGGAAGAGGCAAAATGTATCTAATAGATGTTCAAGGAACGCTAATTGATGATAAAGATAAAAAACCAATCAATGGAGCTATAGATTTTGTCAACAATCTAAAAGAGCCATTTGTAGTAGTAACAAATAACACAAAAAAACCTAGTGCAGAGTTTTACAGTTTTTTAAAAAATTTAGGCTTTAACATTCCAAAATCAAGTTATTTAGACCCTTTTATGGTTCTAAAAAACTCTCTACAAGTAGAGAAGGTATACTGCTTTGGTCCACAAGAGTTTATAGAAGTTATTGAATCGCTTGGATATAAAAATACACCCAAGAGCCCAGAAGCTATTTTGGTAACAAGTAGTAAAGAGTTTAGCTCAGAAGATTTTGCTAGTATGATAGAGATGGTTAGTGATGGCGCAAAGCTCATTGGTATGCATGCAACTAGTATATATGCAAAAGATGGTCGTAGATATGCGGGCGTTGGTGCTATCATGAAGATGATATCTTATGCAACAGGTAGTAAGTATGAAGTGATTGGAAAACCTAGTCCTGCTTTTTATAAAGAGGCCTTAAAAATTTTAAATGTGAATAATTTTGATAATATAGAGATGATAAGCGATGATGCAGTTGGAGATTTAGTGGGCATAAAAGAGCTTGGAGCTAAAACTACCTTGGTTTTAAGTGGTAAGTGTAAGAGCAAAAAAGAGGCTCTACATGTAGAGCAGTCAATTGACCAAATAGTTGAAAATATAGGAATCTTAAATGGATGAGCTAGATATTTATCGTAAAGAGATAGATGAAATAGATAATGAAATTTTAAAACTTTTAAACAGAAGAATGAAGTCTGTTGAGGCGATAGGTATTGCAAAGCAGACAACAGGAGCTGCTATATATAGACCTGAGCGTGAAAAAGAGATTTTGGATCGTTTAAAAAGTTTAAATGATGGAATGCTTAATGCAAAAGCAATAGAGGCTATATTTTTAGAAGTCTTTGCTGTGAGTCGTAACCTTGAAATGCCTGAAAAAGTTGTATTTTTAGGACCAGATGGAAGTTATACTCATCAGGTTGCAGAGAGTCGTTTTGGGGCTATGGGAAATTATATCGCATTAAACTCTATTGAGGCAGTTTTTAATGTTTTGGCAAATGGTGAAGCAAAGTATGGAGTAGTTCCTATTGAGAACAATACAGAAGGTGCTGTTGGTATTACGCTTGATTGTCTTGGTAAGTTTGATTCTCTTATCGTATCTGAAATTTATATGGACATTCATCACTCATTTGCAACAACTTGTGAGAGTATAAAAGATATTAAAAAAATTTATTCACATCCTCAAGGCTACAATCAATGTAGAAAGTTTTTAGAAGAGCATATGCTTTTAGATGTAGAATTCATTCCAACTAAATCCACTGCAGCCTCTGCAAAACTTGCATCAAAAGAGCCAAATAGTGCCTCAATTTGTTCTCATATTGCAGCCAAATTATATAATGTCCCAATTCTTTTTGATAAGATAGAAGATAATTTAGCCAACAAAACACGCTTTTTTATACTAAGTGATTTTAAAAATAGAGCAGGACTGCAAAATAAAACTTCTATTCTTGCAAAAACTCAAAATAGACCTGGAGGACTAGTAAGTTTTCTACAGAGTTTTGAAGATGAAAAGGTAAATATAACCAAGATAGAATCACGACCAACAAAAGAGAGTGGCTTTCAAGCTGTTTTTTATCTTGACTTTGAGGGTCATATTGATGATGAAAATGTACAGAGAGTTTTAAAAGCAAATGAGGGCATAAATGAAATCAAGTGGCTAGGAAGCTATGTAAAATCAGGAGAGTAGATGAAATTCAATAGTGTATTAGATAACTTAAAAATATATGAAGCAGGAAAGCCAATAGAGTTGGTTGTTAGAGAGTTTGGTATTGATGAAAAAGATATCATTAAACTTGCAAGTAACGAAAATCCACGAGGTTGTAGTCCAAAAGTCATTGAAGCTCTCAAAGATGAGGCGAAAAAAGCAAACCTATATCCAGATGATAGCATGTATGAGTTAAAAGAGGGTTTAGCCAATAGATTTGAAGTAAAGAGTGAAAATATCATAGTTGGAGCGGGAAGTGATCAGGTAATTAACTTTGCACTCCAATCTAAAGCCAATGAAAATAGCTCAATATTGATGGCAAAAACTACATTTGCGATGTATGAAATATATGGTCGCCAAACTGGAGCAAAAATACTCAAAACTCCTTCACATACTCACAATCTTGATGAGTTTTTAGAGATGTATAAAACAAATCCAGATATCTCAGTTATATTTTTGTGTTTGCCTAACAACCCTCTTGGAGAGTGCTTGGATACAAAAGATGTATATGATTTTATAGAACAAATTGATAAAGATACATTAGTTGTTGTTGATGGCGCATATCAAGAGTATGCTAAGGTAAAAGACGCAAACAAAGAGATTGATGTAAAAGATATGATTACAAAATTTTCAAATGTTCTTTACTTGGGTACTTTTTCAAAAGCTTATGGACTTGGTGGCATGAGATGTGGGTATGGGGTAGCTAGTGAAGAGATTATAAAAGCACTGCATAAACTAAGATCACCATTTAATATTACAACACTTAGTTTGAGAGCTGGTATAGAAGCACTTAAAGATGAAGAGTTTGTTCAAAAGTGTATAGAAGAAAACTTTTCTGAAATGGTAAGATATGAAGAGTTTGCTCTTGAAAATGGTTTCGATTTTATACCAAGTTATACCAATTTTATAACACTAAAATATGATAATGAGAAAAAATCTTCCAATATTGCACAAAATCTCTTGAAAAAAGGTATAATTGTAAGAGATTTGGGGGCATACGGTATGAATACAATTAGAGTTACCATAGGCACACCAGACCAGAACAGTAGATTTTTTAAAATATACAGAAGTTTATAAGGGCATAAATGGAGTTTAAGACGCTTTTAGATCAGATAGCAACACTTTTTCAAAACTTTACACTTAGACAGAGGATAGTAGCACTAGTTTCAATTCTTTTAGTAGTCGGTTTTATCGCATTTTTACTACTTTTTAAGTCGGATAATAGCATGGTAGGAAGTGGGTATAGTATACTTTTTGATAAGACAAATGCTGGTGATTCTGCACTTATTATTCAACAACTAGAAAAAGATGGCGTTCCATACAAAGTTGTCAATGAGGGTACTATCGCTGTTCCATCAAGCATGGTTTATAAACAAAGAATTGCAATTGCAGCTCTTGGTATTCCAAAAGATAGTAAAGTTGGTTTTGAAATATTTGATAAAAATGAGTTTGGTGCAACTGATTTTGAGCAGAAGATTAAATACTTAAGAGCTTTAGAGGGCGAACTCTCAAGAACTATCGAAGGTCTTCAGCCAATAGAAAATGCAAGTGTTCATATTGCTATCCCTAAAGAGACTGTTTTTGCTGAGCAAAAAAGCCCTGCAACTGCTTCAATTGTTTTAAATATAAACAGGGGTATGAAGCTATCTTTAAAACAAATCACAGGTATTAAAAATCTAGTTTCTTCATCTATTACAAATCTTCTGCCAGAAGATGTTTCTATTGTTGATCAAGATGGCATACCTTTAGGAGATGAAAATAGTGCAGCTTTTGAAGGTGAGTTAGTTAAGTCGCAGCTAAAGTATAAAAAAGATTTTGAGAGGGATATAGAAGATAAAATTATCAATGTTTTAGCTCCTGTTATTGGTGGCGTAGATAAAGTTGTAGCAAAAGTTACAATTGATTTTGATTTTGCAAGGGTTAATACTACTAGTGAGGTATATGATCCAAATTCAGTTCCAAGAAGTGAGCAGACAGTTGAAGAGAAAAAAGAGGGAAGTACTCCTAAAGATGTAGGAGGAGTTCCCGGAGCAGTAAGCAATATAGGTCCTGTTCAAGGTTTAGAGAAAAACAATAAAACAGAAAAATATGAAAAAAGCTCATCAACTGTAAACTATGAAATATCTAAAAAAATCACCAATACAAAGGGCGAATTTGCCACTATAAAAAGGCTTACAGCAGCAGTTGTAGTTGATGGAAATTATGATTTTGAAAAAGATGCAAATGGTGATAACACTGGCAATCTACAGTATATTGCACTTAACGATGCACAAATGGCTTCTATCAATGCAATTGTTAAGCAGACTGTTGGGTTCAACCCAAAAAGAGGGGATGAAGTAACTGTAAGTAATTTTGAATTTAAACCTCTTCAAAAAGACGGAAAAAAGGCTCCAACACAGACATTTATAGATAAGCTATCATATTATGGCTCACCTTTAGTTCCAATTATCAAGTATTTGATTGCGGCAATTTTGTTATTTGTTTTTTATAAAAAGGTAATCGAACCATTTAGTCAAAAAATGATTGAGCAGAGTGTTGAAGAGCTTAACACTGATGATATAAAGCTTGAAGATGATGATGAAGATAGTGCTGAAGATACACTTGAGAAGTTTAAAAAAGCTCGTAAAAAAGTTGAAGAACAGCTTGGTATTGGGGATGACTTTAATGAAGATGAGCTTAAGTATGATGTACTACTTGAAAAACTTAAAACACTCTCTGACGATAAGAGTGAAGAGATTGCAGGTCTTCTTCAAAGTATGATTAGAAATGAGAGTGACTTTGATTTTCAGCCTAAAAATGCAGGAAGTGGAGAATGAAACTATCAAATGAGCAAAAACTACAGTTTGATGAATTAGGTATGACTGAGAAAGTTGCAATTTTATTGATTCAGCTTGGAGAAGATACAACAACTAATCTTTTTTCTCATATGGATATAGATACAGTAACAGAGATTTCTCAATACATTGCAACAGTAAAAAACATAGATAAGTCAGTTGCTAATGCAGTTTTAGAGGAGTTCTATGCAATACTTCAATCAAATCAATTCATAAGAAGTGGTGGCATGGAGTATGCAAAAGAGATTCTTTATCGTACTTTTGGTAGTGAAGCAGCTCAAAAGATTATGGATAAACTATCTAAAAGTATGGAAAATACACAAAGTTTTGGTTATCTTTCCCAGATAAAACCCCAGCAACTTGCAGATTTTATTGTAACAGAACATCCTCAAACAGTCGCACTTATACTAGCCCACATGGACCCTACTAGTGCTGCTGAGACTATATCTTACTTTCCAGATGAGCTTAAAAGTGAAGTTACAATTCGTATGGCAAATCTAGGCGATATATCTCCATCAGTTGTAAAAAGGGTATCTGCCGTGCTAGAGAACAAACTAGAGTCTCTTACTTCATATAAAGTTGAAGTTGGAGGACCTAGAGCAGTAGCTGAAATACTCAATCGTCTTGGTCAAAAAGCATCAAAAACTACGATTGCATATATTGAACAAACAGATGAAGTTCTTGCAAATACGATAAAAGAGATGATGTTTACATTTGAAGATATTATGAAATTGGACTCTACTGCAATTAGAGAGATATTAAAAGTTGCAGATAAAAAAGACTTAATGATAGCACTGAAAGGCGCACCAGATGAGTTAAGAGATAAGTTTTTAGAAAACATGTCACAGCGTGCACAAGATGCTTTCATAGAAGAGATGGGCTTTTTAGGAGCTGTTAGAGTTAAAGATGTTGAAGAGACACAAAGACGCATAGTAGAAGAGGTTCAAAAACTTGCAGAACAAGGACTTGTTCAAGTAGGCGAGGCTGAAGAGATGATAGACTGATGTCAGAAAGAGTAGATAAGTGAAAAATGTAATAGAAAACAGTGCAACAGATGGACATAAGGTTGAACCATATCATTTTAAAGTACTTGGTGGTAGCAAAGTAGTACAAAGCAGTGAAGATGATGTAACTTCTTCTGTCAAAGAATCAAATAAAGAGACTAAAGATGAGCTTAATACTTTAAGTAAACCAGAAGTTGTGGTGCAAGTAGATGAGCAACAAAATAAATTTATTGAAGAGTTACTTAAAAAGAGTGATGAGCTCTCTACAAATATAGTTAAGCTTCAGATGCAGATTGAAAAGCAAGAGGAAGATTTTAATAACAGACTTAAAAATGAGCTTGAAAGAGAGTCAAAAAATGCATATGAGAGAGGTTATCAAAAGGCAAAAGATGATTTGGAGTTAGGTTTAAAAGAGATCAAAGAGAAGTTTCTAGACTCTATTAATACTCTTGATTTGGAGATAAAAAAAGGAAATGATTTTTTACATAAAATAGAAGAGGAACTTTCATCAACTGCCATTGAAATTGCAAAAGAGGTTATAGCAAAAGAGGTAAAAGAGTCGAGCAGTATCATTGCAAATACTTTAGCAAAAATTCTTATAAAAGAGTTGAAAGATGCAAAGAATATAAAGCTAAAAGTGAATCCAAAAGACTTTAAAGCCTTTAAAGAGATATACTCTGAGAGTGAAAATATCAAGGTAGATGCTGATAGCGCAATTACAGAGGGTGGAGTAGTCGTTTTAAGCGATGCAGGAAATTTAGATGGTAGCATACAAACAAGATTGGAAAAAGTAAAAAATTTGGTAGATAATGGATAATATAGTAAAAGGAAAATCAATAGAAGAGTTAAAAGATATTTGTGTCTCTCTTCGTAAAAAAATTATTGAAACAGTTAGTAAAAATGGTGGGCACTTAAGCAGTAATGTAGGTGCAGTAGAGCTTATTGTTGCAATGCATTATGTTTTTGATGCGAAAAAAGACCCCTTTATATTTGATGTTTCACATCAGTCATATGCACATAAACTCTTAACAGATAGATGGGATAGTTTTTCTACGCTAAGAGAGTTTAATGGCCTAAGCGGGTATACCAAACCAAGTGAATCAGAGTATGATTTTTTTATAGCAGGCCATAGTTCAACCTCTATATCGTTGGCTCTTGGTGCGGCAAAGGCGATTAAACTTAAAAATGAACAAAAACATAGAGTTCCTATAGCACTTATTGGTGATGGCTCTATGACTGCTGGAATGGCGTATGAAGCTTTAAATGAGCTTGGCGATATTAAACTTCCTGTTATTATAATTTTAAATGACAATAAAATGAGCATTGCAAAACCAATTGGTGCAATCAGTAAATTTTTATCACATGCAATTGCAGGAGATTTTTTTCAAAAAGTAAAGAAAAAAACGGAGCATGTTTTAAAGTATTTACCAGATGGTGCTACATATATGGCAAAAAAGTTTGAAGAGAGTCTAAAACTTATTACTCCAGGAATGCTTTTTGAAGAGTTAGGGATTGACTATATTGGACCAGTTGATGGGCATAATGTAGAAGATTTAATTCGTGCATATGAGTTAGCAAAAAATTTAAATAAGCCGGTTATTATTCACACACAGACACTAAAAGGCAAAGGCTATGAAATAGCTGAGGGCTATGAAGAAAATTGGCATGGTGTTGGACCGTTTGATATAGATAGTGGAAAATCTCTTAAAAATAGTGATGGCAAAAAGAGTGCTACGAGTGTTTATAGTGATGCACTTTCAAAGCTCGCAAAAGAGCATGAAAATGTAGTTGGTGTAACAGCTGCAATGCCTACAGGAACAGGTTTATGTAGACTTATGAATGAACATCCAACTCGTTTTTGGGATGTTGCAATTGCAGAACAACATGCCGTAACATCTATGTCTGCAATGGCAAAAGAGGGTTTTAAGCCATTTATAACTATATATTCCACTTTTTTACAGCGTGCCTATGACCAAGTAATTCATGATGCTTGTATTATGAACTTAAATGTAGTTTTTGCACTAGATAGAGCTGGTATAGTAGGTGAAGATGGAGAGACACATCAAGGGGTATTTGATATATCATATTTAAGTGCAATACCAAATATGACGCTTTTTGCTCCAAGAGATGAGAAGAGTATGTATAGAGCAGTAGAATATGCCTATAAGCATAAAGGTCCATGCTCTTTGCGGTATCCTAGAGGTTCATTTAAAGATTGTGGCGATGCTGAGGATATACCATTTGAGTTAGGTAGGGCACAACTCTTAAAAAAAGGTGCTAGTAATAAGCTTATTATAGGTTATGGAAATGGCGTTGGAAAAGCTTTGGAAATAGCAAAGATTTTAAAAAAAGATGGCATAGATTGTGCTGTTTTAGACTTAAGATTTGTTAAACCGATTGATAAAGATATGCTTGAGAGTCTTTCTCATAGCTATGATGAGTGGTATGTTATTAGTGATAGTGCCAAAATTGGTGGTGTAGGCTCAATAATAACATGTTTAAAAAATGATTTTTCTTGGAATAGTGTAAAGGTAGTTAGTTTTGAATATGAAGATAGCTTTATAAAGCATGGCAATACTAAACTAGTAGAAGAAGACCTTGAAATTTTACCAGAACAAATAGCAAAAAAAATTATAACTAGAGGGTAGTATATGGATATTTTGACACTTTTAAAGGATAGAGGGCTAAAGGCAACACCTCAAAGAATTGCAGTTTTAGAAGAGCTATCTCGAAAAAAACATCCGACGATTGATGAATTATATAGTAACATTAGAAAGAAAAATCCTACGATTTCACTTGCAACAGTATACAAAAATGTAAACTTATTAAAAGATAATGGTATAGTGATAGATATAAATACAGTGAATGGTAAAATGAGATATGACTGTTTTACAAATCCTCACATACATGTTGTATGTAAAACTTGTGGTAGTATTGAAGATTTAAACTATGATGAAGATCTATTTATCTATCAAAATAGTCTAGAAAAAAGTAGAGGTATTATGATTGACAGGCTTGATATCATAGCATCAGTTGAAAGTTGTAGTGTTTGTAAGTAGAGAATTCTCTACTTACAAATAGATTATTATAAATCGTCTACATGCTTGTCTAAGTATTCAGCAACACCTTCAGTTGTAGCTTTCATACCTTCATCACCTTTTTGCCATCCAGCAGCACATACTTCACCATGCTCATCAGTAAACTGCATAGCATCAACCATACGAAGCATCTCATCAACATTTCTTCCTAGAGGAAGGTCATTGATAACCGCATGTCTTACGATACCTTTTGCATCGATTAAGAATGATCCACGAAGTGCAACTGCACCACCAAAAAGTACATCATAATCTTTTGAGATTTGTTTACTAAGGTCTGCTACAAGAGGAAAGTTAATTCTTCCAATTCCACCTTTATTTACTGGAGTTTCTCTCCAAGCAAAGTGTGAAAATTGGCTATCTACTGATACACCTATTACATTTACACCTCTTGCTTTAAACTCATCTACTCTTTTAGAAAAAGCGATAATCTCTGATGGACATACAAATGTAAAATCTAGAGGGTAAAAGAAAAGTACAGTACCTTTTTCACCATAGTTCTCACTTAATTTAAAGTCCTCTACGATAGAGCCATCTGCTAAAACTGTTGTTGCTGTAAAATCTGGAGCCGGGTTTGTTACTAACATATTATTTCCTTTAATAGTAATTTTTATTAATAAGGAATTATAGCCAATTAACTATAAAAGTAATATTAAAGTGACACTTTTTAAAAGTATCACTTTAGAGATGCCCTTTAAATTAAGTCCTAAATTCATCCAACTTATTTTTAAGAGTTTCTGTCATTCTGTTCATATGTTCTGCTGCACTTGCAATCTCTTCAACACTTCTAGTGTTTTGTGCTGCATAGTTATTTATCTTTGACATCTGTTCTACCATTTCATTTATATCTACTTGTGTAGCTTCATAACCTTTTTCAGTAACTTCAGCAGTTGTTGTAGCAGCAGTATTAATAATGTGAGCCATAGAATCTATATTTGTTTCAACATCCATTGTTGAGTTACTTAACTGCTCTATTTTTTTAGAGTTTGCATTCATCTGATCACTCGCATCCATGATAGATTGGACTATTACATTGATGGTAGCATTAATCTCTACAAGAGACTTTTGAGTTCTCTCTGCAAGTTTTCGCACTTCATCAGCAACAACAGCAAAACCTCTACCATGTTCACCAGCTCTTGCAGCTTCTATAGCAGCATTTAGTGCAAGAAGATTGGTTTGGTCTGCAATATCACTTATAACAGTTAGTACCTCTTTAACTTGATCTGCATCACTACTTAATTGCTGTATCTTATGAGCTAGTTCAACTTCAACAGATGCACTACTTTGAATTTGAGTAGTAAGTTGTATGATTTTATCATTTGTCTCTTTCATTTTTGCATTTACTTTTTCAAGTTCACTCTTAGCATGTTTTGCTTCTTGTACAGACGAGATAAGTTTATCTTTCATATCATTTGCTTTTTTATTTGCTATTTCTGTAGCAGTTGAAGACTCCTCAACAAGCTTACCAACTTCTAAAGAGGTAGTTGAAAGCTCATGAGCTATAGATGAATTTTCATTTGATAAACTTTTAGCATCTATAATTAACTCTCTAACTTTGTCTATAAAGTTATTGATACCTTCACTAGCTTGTGCAATTTCATCATGACCAACGATATCAAGTTTTTTTGTTAAATCTCCATTTCCAGTAGATAGGTCTTTTGTCTTTTGTATTAGATTATTTAGTGGAGTAGCTATAAATTTATATGAAACAAGAAATGTTATGATCGCAATTATCAATACAAGAATAATAGCAGCGACGATTAGGTTTTTTCTTAGTTCTGTATTGACTTTTAGAAAATCATCTAAATGTGCTTCACCTACTATAATCCAGCGCATTTTTTTATACTCTCTAAATATAACCTCTTTTTCTATACCATTTTCTTCATAATCAATAAAGCCATTTTTCTTTTGTAAAATCTTCGTTGCAATTTTTGAATTCGCCAACTTTCCTTGAAGTGTTTTGTGAAGGTCATACTTTTTACTTTTTGTATTTATGATGTAAAATTGTCCATTTTCACCGATTTTCATACTATTTATTTTTTTAGATAGACTCTTTAGACCATTTGTAAAGTTTGTACCTATAAAAAGTATACCTATTACATTTTTATTATCATCAAGAATTGGAGCATATACTGTTACATAGTCCTGCCCAAAGAGTCTTGCATATCCTACATATGTCTCTTTATTCATGATTGGTTTATATGCAGGGCTTTTTACTCCTAAGTATGTACCCATGGCTCTACTACCATCTTCTTTAAGCAAAGATGTCGAGATACGAACAAAATCATCACCATCTCTTGCAAATACAGTAGCAATATCACCCGTTAAGTCACTAAATTTACCAACAGCATCAAAGTTGTTATTTAGTACAGTCCCACCACTCGCTAGAGTAGGTGTTTGAACTCCATTAACCTCTATTTTTTCATCTGGGATTATAAAAAAACTTTGAAAATTTAGGGCGAAGATTTTGTATAGTTTTTTTGCTTGAACCTCAAGTCCACTGTTGTATGTATCGATTGTGTGAACCATGCTAGTTACACTTGAGTTTAGTTTATACTGAGTGTCTTTTTCTACATAGTTAGTAAGGTAATTACTTACATATATGATAAAACTTAGCATCGCTACTATTGTGACTGCAACTTGTGTATAAGTTACTTTTTTTGTTATTGAGTTAAACATCATTTACTCCTGCATTTTTATATGTTATGTTACAATACAATAGATAAATTAGAAATTAAGGGCTTTTAGAGGTGCCCTTAATTTTTTTTCATAATTTTCATAATATATAATTGTTTTAATATATATTTAACTAACTTTTGATATAGTTTCTAACTCAAACAATTTTCATAAGGAGAAAAGATGGCAGTAAAAATTACAGATACTTGTATTAGCTGTGGCGCATGTATTGATGAGTGTCCAGTTGAAGCGATTGTAGATGAAGATGATAACCCAACGGGAGAGGATATCTATTATGTATATGCAGACAAATGTGTTGAGTGTATAGGTCACAACGACGAACCAGCATGTGCAGAAGCATGTCCAACTGAAGGCTGTATCGTATGGGATGCACCAAAAACTGAGGGCGCTGTTGATGGCGAGCCTTGTGTAGAGTAGAAATAGCTCTACATGTAGAGGGAGTTTTTAATTCTCTCTACATATTCTTCAAACTTTAATCTTTCTCAAATCTTTTTTTTGGTATAATCCCAAGTTCTGAGTAGTCAGAATATCTTATATAGAATTAATTGGAGAAAATATGGAACAAACTTTATCTATTATAAAACCAGATGCAGTTGCTAAAAATGTAATTGGAAAAATTGTTGACAGATTTGAGAGCAATGGACTTAAAATCGCAGCAATGAAAAGACTTCAGCTAAGTGATGCAGATGCAGGTGCATTTTATGCAGTGCATGCTGAGAGACCTTTTTTTGGTGAGCTTGTAGAGTTTATGACAAGTGGACCAGTTGTAGCTATGGTTTTAGAGGGTGAAAATGCAGTAGCAAAAAACCGTGAACTTATGGGAGCAACTAACCCAAAAGAAGCAGCAGCAGGAACAATCAGAGCTGATTTTGCAGAGAGTATCGATGCAAATGCAGTTCATGGAAGTGACAGTGCTGAAAATGCTAAGATAGAGATAAACTTCTTTTTTAGTGGAAGAGAAATAGCGTAAGTTTAGATGAAAATAGTTTTCAAAAAAATTCCACAATCTGGAGTAGATTTTGAAACATCATCTGATGAAATTAAATTTTATGGTAAACTTGAAAAAAAATCTAAAAATTTAGTCCAATGTATTGGCAGATTAGAGGGGACTCTTGTTTGTCAATGTGACCGATGTGGTGATGATATGTCTTTAAATGTCAATGAAAAGGTAGATTTGCTAGCGAGCGATGGACTATATGAGAGTGGTGATAATCTGCTTGAAGTAATGGAGTTTTTTGAAGAGAGCATAGATTTAAATACAATACTGTTGAGTGAAGTGGAAATATTAAAGAGTGATTATCACTACTGCTCTACATGTAATGTTGAATAAAACAAAATTGTAAAAGGAAAATATAATGGCAGTACCTAAGAGACGCGTAAGTAAGACAAGAGCAGCAAAAAGAAGAACACACTATAATGTAACGCTACCAGTTCCTGTAAAAGATAGCGATGGAACATGGAGAATGCCTCATCGTGTAAACAAAACAACAGGCGAATATAAAAGCTAGATGATAAATATAGCAATAGATGCTATGGGTGGTGACTTTGGTCCTGCTCCTATCTGTGAAGGCACTATAAAAGCTCTTAAAGAGAGAGAATTTAATGCAATTTTAGTAGGAAAAACCGAAGTTGTTAGGCCACTCATACCATCTCGTTATCATGATCGCGTTACTTTCGTTGAAGCTAGTGATGTTTTAAGTATGAGTGATAGTGCAACTGATGCACTAAAAAGAAAAGAGACATCTATATATAAAGCAGTTGATTTAGTCAGACAAGGTTATGCAGATGCAGTAGTATCTGTTGGACATAGTGGAGCTACTATGAGCCTTGCTACATTAAGAATGGGTAGATTAAAAGGTGTTTTAAGACCTGCTATTGCAACTCTTATGCCAAGACCTGTAGGAACACCAGCACTTGTTTTAGATGTGGGAGCAAATGTCGATTGTAAGGCAGAACATTTAGTTCAGTTTGCTATAATGGGTGAAGCATATACAAAAGATGTACTTAAAATAGAACATCCAAAAGTTGGTTTGCTTTCAAATGGTGAAGAAAAAAGCAAGGGAAATGAAGTAACAAAAAGTGCATACGATCAGCTTAGTAATATGGATAGCTTTTATGGAAACATAGAGGGCAATGATATATTCAATGGAAAAGTAAATGTAGTTGTTTGTGATGGATTTGTAGGAAACATACTTCTTAAAACAAGCGAAGGTGTGGCAGAATCTATAACAAAAATTATTAAAAATAATATTCGTAAATCTCCTTTGGCAATCGCAGGAGCACTTTTAATGAGAAGAGTCTTTAAGAGTTTGAAAAAACAGGTAGACTATGCTGAGTATGGTGGGGCACCACTTTTAGGTGTTAAAGGTTGTGCTATTATCGGGCATGGCAAAAGTAACTCTAAAGCAGTTAAAAACGCTATTTTTCAAGCAATAGCTTTTTCAGATTCAAATATAAATGAAGATATCCAGATAGGGTTATCAAAACTAGAAAATTAAAGGATCACCTCTTGTACGCAGCACTTAGATCTATAGGTAGTTATGTTCCCAAAAATATATTGACAAATCATGATTTAGAAAAAATGGTAGATACTACCGATGAGTGGATTGTTAAAAGAACAGGTATAAAAGAGCGTAGAATTGCTGATACAGATGAAGTTACTAGTGATCTAGGTTATAAAGCAGCCCTTCAAGCAATAGAGCGTTCAGGTATAAAAACATCTGATATAGATATGGTTGTTTGTGCAACTCTTAGCCCAGACTACCTTACAATGCCATCAACTGCTGCAATGATTTCACAAAAACTTGGCATAAAAAATGTAATGGCATTTGATATAAGCGCAGCTTGTACAGGATTTGTATATCTTATGAGTCTAGCTAAAGCTTTTATAGAGTCTGGAACTAAGAAAAATATACTTATAATTGGTGCAGAAAAAATTAGTAGTATTATAGATTATGAAGACCGCTCAACTTGCATACTTTTTGGAGATGGAGCAGGAGCAGCAGTTATATGTGCAACAGAAGATAAAAATGAAGCCATAGTAGATGTACTTGCAAGTGCAGATGGAAACTTTGGCGAACTTCTCATAACTCCTGGTTGTGGTTCGGTCAATCCAATCCGAGAGGATAATCTTGACCAAAGACTGCAGTATATGAAGATGGCAGGCAATGAAGTTTTTAAAGTTGCTGTTAAGACTTTAACCAAAGATGTTGTTGATATACTGAAAAAAAACAGTATTGAAGCACATGATATTGATATGTTTATCCCTCATCAAGCAAACTATAGAATCATCGAGGCAGTTAGATCTAAACTTGACTTTCCACTTGAAAAGTGTGCAATGACAGTAGCCAAATATGGAAATACATCCTCGGCCTCAATCCCAATGGCGATGAATGACCTGTATGAAGAGGGAAAAATCAAGCATGGAGATTTGATGCTACTTGATGCTTTTGGAGGAGGCTTCACTTGGGGAAGTGCCTTAGTAAGATTTGCAGGAAAAAATATAACTAACTAAACTATTATACTCATCCTAAAACAAACTAATACATACTGATACTACTCTTTTTCTCACTATCTTCGTTAGATAACCTTTACAATAGCTAAGGCTATGCTAAAGAACATCTGCCTCAATAGTAAAAAAATAGTAGCACCATTATGTAACAGTTTGATTTAGGATGAGTATATATTTAACCTTTTTTAAAGAAGGGGGGGTATAATGATTATATCTTAATTTTAAGGGTTAAATTATGTTAAAAACAATAAAAGCGAAATTTACAGTTTCGTTTGTGATAATTGCAGTCGTTGTTGCGATTTTGGTTGGTGTCGTAATCAACGGTATAGAAAAGTCTACAAGTGGTTTTGCTAGCTACAGAGAGATGGCAAAAGACACTGTTTTGGCAAGCGGAGTACAGGCAGATATGCTTATGCTTAGAATGAATGTTAAAGAATATTTAAAAACAAACTCGACTAAAGATATAGATGAATTTAACACTTATTACGATAAAACGATGAAGTTTATTGATAAGGCAAAAGTTGAAATACAAAAACCAGATAGAGCAAAAAAAGTCAAAATAATTAATGAACAACTAATACTGTATAAAAAAGAATTTCAAAAAGTAGTAGAGTTTTATAAAAAAAGAAATAAAATTCTAAAAGAAAACTTAGATGTCAATGGTAAAAAAATAGAACAACTTTTGACATCAGTGATGAATAGTGCAAACAATGATGGAGATACTAAATCTGCATTAGATGCTGCAAAGGGTGTAAGAGTATTATTGTTGGCAAGACTCTATACCGCAAAATTTTTGATTTCAAATTCTAAAAGTGACTTAGATAGAGTTAAAAAAGAGTTTGATAATCTAAGTAAAAATTTAACTATCACTAGAGATAATTTAGAAAACACAAAAAGAAGATCTCAGTTAAGGCAAGCTATTAATATAATAGATACTTATAAAAATGGAGTATTCCAGATAAGCACAATAATAAAATCAAGAAATGATATTATCAATAACAGACTAAATATGACAGGTCCATATATAGCAAAGCTTGCTGAAGAGGTAAAATTATCAGTTAAAAAGGAGCAAGACACAATAGGATTTAGTGTAAAAGAGAAAAATAATGAAGTTAAAAAAATAGTACTATTTGTGGGTATAGGTGCAATTTTATTTATTATTTTCTTGAGTATATTTATGGTTAAAAATATTTTAATACAACCACTTTCTATGCTAGAAAAAATAACAAGAGATTTGTCTAAAGGAGATGGAGACTTAACTAAAAGATTAAAAGTTGTTGGGACAGATGAAATATCATTAATATCAAGCTATATAAATGCATTTATTGAGAAAGTTCAAACAACAGTAAGAGAGGCAAAACTAAGTAGTGCTGAAAATAGCTCAATTGCTGAAGAGTTATCACAAACTTCACTTGCAATAGGTCAAAAAGCAGAAGAAGAATCAACTATAGTCCAAGGAGCAGCACAAAAAGGAAAAGAGCTTCAAGATGTCTTGAATGGCTCAATCGCAGAGGCAAAAGAAACAAAAGAGGAGATTGTAACTACAGGTAAAAAGCTAGAACTTGCAAAAACGAAGATAGCATCTCTTTCAAAAGGTGTTCATGAGAGTTCAGTTGCAGAAGTAGAGATGGCGAGTAAACTAGAACAGCTTAGCACAGATGCAGAGCAAGTCAAAGGAGTTCTTACAGTTATAGCCGACATTGCAGATCAGACTAACCTTTTGGCACTAAATGCTGCTATAGAAGCTGCGAGAGCAGGAGAGCATGGACGAGGTTTTGCTGTTGTGGCAGATGAAGTTAGACAACTAGCAGAGAGAACTCAAAAATCTCTAGCAGAAATCAATGCAACCATAAGTGTTATAGTCCAATCAATCTCAAACACAACAGAGCAGATAACACAAAATGCAAAAAAAGCGACTATATTAGCAGATACTTCAACTGAAGTAGAGCATGAGATAGATCAAAGTGTAGATAATATGCAAAGTGCTATAGCTGATATAGAAGATATTATAAATGGGTATGTGCAAAATGCAGATTCGGCTAATGTGATTATAGAAGAGATTGAAAGCATAAATGAGCTTTCAAGTGATAATGCAAGAAGTGTAGAAGAGATTGCATCAGCAGCTGATCATATGTCACAGATGGCAGCAAAACTTTCAAATTTGTTGGAGCAGTATAAGGCGTAGTTTTATTAACTTTCTATTTAAACAGCAAGAGTATAATTTTATTCTCAAGGACACATCTAAAAACCCTTAAATGATTTACAGGAAGTGATATGGATATAAAACTACAAAATGTAAAAGATGAGATTTCAAAGCTTATTGTTGGTCAAACAGCAGTTGTTGATTCTCTTTTGATCGCTCTTATTTGTGAGGGACATGTACTTCTTGAGGGAGTTCCTGGTCTTGCAAAAACAACCATGATAAACACTCTATCAAAAACACTTGGCTTAGGTTTTGGTAGAGTACAATTCACCCCAGATCTTCTACCTTCAGATATAGTTGGAGCACAGATTTATAACCCAAAAGATAGTCAATTTGAGACAAAACAGGGACCAGTTTTTACAAACCTGCTCTTAGCAGACGAGATAAATAGAGCTCCTGCAAAAGTGCAATCTGCTCTTCTTGAAGCGATGCAAGAGAGACAAGTTACCATTGGTGAAAACTCCTATAAGCTACCCTATCCATTTTTTGTTCTTGCTACTCAAAATCCACTTGAGAGTGAAGGTACATACTCCCTACCAGAGGCGCAACTCGACCGTTTTATGATGAAACTAAATGTTACTTATAACACAAAAGCAGAAGAGATTGAGATAGCAAAAAGAGTGGCATATAAAAGAAAAATAGATATTGAAAAAGTTATGAGTGCAGATGAGCTAGAAGATCTAAAAAGCAGACTCGATAGCATACATATAGACCCAGAAGTTGAAGAGTACATGGCAGATATTGTGTTTGCTTCTAGAAACCCTGAAGACTATGGGCTTGAAGAGCTTAAAGAGCTTATCAAATTTGGAGCTAGTCCAAGAGGTACTATTGATCTGCATAAGGCGAGTCGTGCAAAAGCACTTTTGAGCGGTCGTGACTATGTAACACCTGTAGATGTTGTATTTGTCTCAAAAGAGGTTCTAAGACACCGTATCATACTTGGATATGAAGCAGAGGCAGATGAGATAACAACAGATGATATACTAGATAAGATAATAGAAACACTACCAATACCATGAACAGAAATCTTGTAAAGAAGATTATAGCCAAGAGCAAGAAGTATATTTATGGAGAGCTTTTGGGCGAGCATAACTCCAAACAGATTGGTGATGGTTATGATTTTGCCAAAATAAGACCGTATGAGTACGGAGAAAATATCCGCCGTGTTGATCCATTTGCTACGGCAAAAACAGGTGAGATATATCTTAGAAATTTTTATGAGAGCAAAGAGGTAAATGTTGAGGTTATAGCTCTTATGAGTGGTAGTCTCTTTTTTGGAACAAAAGTTTTAAAGCAAGAAGTTGTTGCGGAAGTTATCTCAGCTATTGGTTTAGGTACCATAAAAAACTCAGATAGCTTTACTCTTTCACTATTTAGCAATAGACTAATAGAAAGAACAAAAACAACTAAAAAAGAGAGTGGCGTAATCAGTGCAGTAGAAAAAGCTCTACATGTAGAGGTACTGCATGAGTCTATTGACTACGATAAGCTAAATGATTATGCACTAAACAAGATAAAAAAACGCTCATATCTTTTTATAGTTGGAGATTTTTTAGAAACTCCAAATCTAAAAGCGATTAGTAAAAAGCATGAGGTTGTTTTAGTTAGAGTTAGGGACAGGTTTGAGCTTAACCCAAGTGACATTGGTGAGATTAGTATAGTAGACCCGATAAGTGAACAAAAAAGTGAGATCATTTTTTCTAAAAGTAGTATACAAAAGTATAAAAAAGAGCTAAAAAGAGCAGACTTGAAGTTTGCAAGCTATTTAAAAGAGTGTGGAGTGAGGCTTATAGAATGGAAGGATTAAGAGACATAAAAGGACTCATTGCAGTTGAAGATTATAGTCTATATATTTTTCTAGCTATTGTTGCAGTGTTGCTAGTAGCTCTGTTTTTTATAATCAAGAAACTTATAAACTACAAAAGAGTAGTTTCGCCAATAAAAATAGCAAAAAAAGAGTTAAAAAACTTAAATTTGAGCAACAGTAAGGTAGCTGCTTATAAGCTAACAAAATATGGAGTAGTTCTTTGTGATGAAAATTTTGAGTATTTAGAAAAATATAAGTATAAAAAAGATGTGGAAGGCTTTAGTAGCGAAGATTTAAAAAAGATAAAAGGATTTTTAGATGCAATTTGAGTATCCTTTTGTTTTTACTTTTTTGGCACTGTTTATTGTGTGTGCATTTGTTTGTAAAGAAAAAAGTGGCTATATGTACATGCCTAACTTTTTTAATATCTCTCTACATGTAAAGGTAAATCTACTAAAAGAAACTCTAAAGTGGTTAAGTGTAATTTTGCTTATAACCGCTTTAGCATCACCTATAACAAAACATGAAAAAGTATCTACAAAACCGGCACATGCTGTGATGCTTCTTATGGATGTTAGTGACTCTATGAGTCAAGGTCGTATGGTAGTAAATTCACTTGGTGGAGTAAATACAAAGCTAAATGTAGCAAAACAAAGAGCAAGTGAGTACATACAAAAAAGGGAAAATGACAATGTAGGAATCATAGTTTTTGGAGATTTTGCATATGTGGCATCACCTCTTAGCTTTGATCATAAAAGTAGTGCAAAACTTTTGGAAGGAATAAGAAGAGGAGTAGCCGGTAGTAAAACTGCGATGTATGATGCACTGTTTTTAGCAACAAGGCTACTTAAAAATTCAAAAGCAAAAGATAAAGCTATCATACTTCTTACAGATGGATTTAACACAGCTGGACAAATTCCTCTAGATGTTGCTTTGAGGGCAATTGAAGATGAAAACTTAAAAGTATTTACCGTAGGGATTGGAAGGTATGGTGATTATGATGAACAGGTACTAAAACTCATTGCACAAAGAAGCAAAGGAGAGTTTTTTAGTGCGAGTGATTCAACTAGTTTAGAGAGAATTTATAATCATATTGATAAGCTACAAAAGAGTGAACTAAAAGCAAAACCACAATTTAATAAAAATTATCTTTTTATGTACCCACTTTCATTAGGACTACTGTTTTTATTTATCTACACTCTTGTAGAGCTTAGAGGAGGAAGAAGATGAGTTTTGTTTACCCTTGGGTACTTTTTCTACTTTTTCTAACCATATTATTTTATGGTGCAAAAAAATATTCTAAATTAGAGCAAGTATTTTCAAAAGATATTTTGGCAAAATTACAAATTGGTACTTTTGGAAGTAAAAGTATGAAGGCATATTTCCTAGTTGCAGCATTTGTGCTGTTAGTGATTGCATTGGCTCGCCCAGTTGTTCCTTTAGGGGAAAAAATAGAAGTAAATCAAAAGAGTTTTAATTTTGTAATTGCTCTTGATATTTCTAAATCTATGGAGGCAACGGATGTATTTCCAACTAGATTGAAATTCGCAAAAAAAGCAATATACTCACTTATGGATAGAGTACCAGAGGCAAATATTGCAGTCATTGCATATGCAAATGATGCATTTTTAGTTTCGCCATTTAGCAACGATTTTAAGAGCATAAAGTTTCTACTTGAAAATCTAAATCCAGATTCACTTAGCTCAAAAGGAAGTCAAATACTTTCAGCATTAGAATCTGCCAATAGACTGTTTGAATCAACCAATGAGACAAAAAGACCAGTTCTTCTTGTAAGTGATGGTGCAGATGGGCGAGGTATTGATAAAATTGAAGAGTATATAAAAAAACATAATATACTTCTACATGTCTTAAGCATTGGAACTAAAAAAGGTACAACACTAAGAAGCGATGATGGCGGACTTATAAAAGATAAAAATGGCAATATAGTTGTATCAAAAAGGAGTGATGAGCTTTCTAAGATTTTAAATGGTGGAGCATACCTTAGCTCAAGCGGAGAGCTTACAAAACTAGATTGGTTAGCAAAACAGATTAAAAGTTCAGCAACACTAAAAGATGAAAAGAGAGATAAGTTTGATGGAGCAAGAGAGCTTTTTTACTATCCTTTAGCTGTAAGTATATTGTTGCTATTTTTTGCATTTAATACTATTAGAGTTCCTTTTTTGCTTATCTTGCTATTTGTAAGAGTTGATGTAAATGCAGGTATTTTTGATTTTATTGATATTTATAACGCCAATAAAAGTTATGAAAATAGAGAGTATAAAAAAGCAGAAGAGAGCTTTTCAAAATTAGATGATCAAAAGGCGAAATACAACAAAGCAAATGCACTTTATAAGCAAAAAAAGTATAAAGAAGCTCTAAAAGAGTATGAAAAAATCAACAGCTTTAGTGGAGAAGATGAGCATATGAGACTTCATAACCTAGGAAACACTTATGCAAATCTTGGGAAAATAGATAAAGCAATACAGAGCTATAAAAAGGCACTTAAAATTAGAGATGATGAAGATACAAAAGAGAATTTGAAGCTTTTAGAGCAGAAGAAAAAGAAGCAACAAAAACAAAAACAGCAGAAGAAAAATGGCGATAAGAATCAAAAAGATAAAAAGAAAAAACAGAAAAATGACAAAAAATCTGATGGAAAACAAAAAAATAAAGATAGCAAAAAAGGTGATAAAAAAGAGAAAAAGAAGAGCTCTAAAGGTGAGCAGAAAAAACAAGGTAAAGATAAAAAGAAGCAACAAAAGAAAGAAGGCAAAGCTCAAAAACAGAAAAAAGACAGGAAAATGAGCCAAGCAGAATTGAAAAAATGGGAAAAACTTATGAATAATCAAAAATTTAAAACACGACCTATGAAGTTGAAAAAGGGGGAGAAAAATGAGATTTATTGGTAGCATTTTACTTCTTATAAGTTCACTATTTAGTGCTGAAGCATATTTGTCGAACAGTAGTATTGTTGCTGGTGACAGGATTGTACTCATACTAAAAGCAGAAGGACAAAATATTAAATTTCCAGATATTTCAAGTGTAGGTGGTTTTAAAGTTGTCTCAACTGGTATGCAGCAAAATGTTGAGTATATAAATGGAAATATGAGAAAAAGCATAGAAAAACATTATGCTTTTATGCCACTAAGTAGTGTAGATATTGGACCATATGAGATTGAAGTAAATGGTAAAAAAGAGTACACAAAGCCTCTACATGTAGAGGTAAAAAAAGCAGATACAACCAATAGTCCATTTATTCTTGAAATGAAAATATCTAAGCAAAATGTAATGCAATTTGAAGCTGTTCCTGTTGAGTTTGTATTTAAAAGAGATGCAAAATATGAAGTAAGAGACTTGAGATTTACTCCACCAATGTTTGAAAATTTTTGGGTGAAAGAGGGAAAAAAAGAGAAACCATTTCTTGAAAATGGTTTTGTAGTTCACAAGATGAATTTTATTATTTTTCCTCAAAAAAGCGGAGATTTTGATATAAAACCAGCTAAAGTAGATGTTGGAGTTATGAGTAAAAATAGAGATATTTTTAATATGTTAACGAACCAATTAAATTGGAAGTCAGTTATATCAAATGCCGCTTCTTTGCATGTAAAAAAGCTAGAAGGTGCAACTCTGTATGGAGATTATAGCATCTCACTCGGTGTTGATAAAAATGAGATAGAGGGAAATGAGGGAGTAAATGTTACACTGAAAATCTCAGGTAATGGAAATTTTGATGACATTGATGAGTATAAAATTCAAATAGATGGGGCAAATATATATAGTGATAAACCAGTTGTTAAATCAGAACCAACAACAAAAGGGATGAAGGGAGAATTTATACAAAAATTCTCAATATCTTCTAAAACAGATTTTACAATACCATCTTTAAGCATAACATATTATGACTCAAATAGTAAAAAAGTTGTCACTAAGAGTACTAAGCCTATTTTAATAAAAGTCAAAAAAAGTACTAAAGAGCAGCCAGTACAGATATCATCTAATGAGCCAAAAGAAAAGATAGTATATAAAGAAAAGTATAATAGTCTATATGTTGTTTTGGCTTTTATTTTAGGAGTTTTGATTACTCTTTTTGTTATGTTTTTGATGAGAAAAAAAGATTATAGACTACCAAAATTTAAAGATGATAGAGATCATTTAAAAACACTTCTTAAAAGAAGAGGAGAGAGTGAAGAGATAGATAAAAAGATTATAGAGCTAGAAAATAAGCTCTATAAAAGAGAGCTATAAGATTTTATGAAGTGTGGTTGCATCTCCCATCCATGCTTCGAGCTCACTCCATTTTTCATTTTTAATCATCTCTTTACATGTAGATAGTTCTTTTTCAAAAAGCTCTAGAGATGTCAATAGATTTGTTCTGTTTTGCTTGAAAATATCAGTCCACATTGTGGGCGAACTTTTAGCAAGGCGGCTCATATCTTCAAAGCCACCAGCTGCTAGAAGAAGAATACTTTTAGGGTCTTCCTGCCCAATTACACTATTGGCTAGAGCATAACTTATGGCATGTGGTAGATGAGATATAAAGCAAGCATGTTTATCATGTTCATTTGCCTCCATAAAAACTATGCGCATTCCTATATGGGAGAAGATTTGTGTTGCTCTATCTTTATGCAGATCTGCTGTATTGTGTGTATCACAAAATACTACTATTTTGTCTTGATAAAGAGTACTAAATGCAGCATGAGGACCAAATTTTTCTGTTCCTGCCATTGGATGTGCTGCTACAAAATTAGCTCTTATTGAGTCTGGAACACTTTTTATAATCTCACCTTTTGTACTTCCCATATCAACAATAGTTGTGTTTTTATCTACATCTTTGAGTAGATTTAGTGTACTAATGATAGCCTCAACAGGAATAGCAAGAAATATAATATCGCATTTTTTAATCTCATTAAATGAGACAATTTCATGGATAAGTTTAAGCTCTAATGCATCTTCGCAGTTAGTTAAATTATGATCATAGCCTAAAACTTTTGATACAAGTTTTGTATCTTGCAAAGCCAATCCAAGCGAGCCACCTATAAGCCCTAAACCAACAATTCCTACAGTCATTTTTATGCCTTATTAATTCTTTTAGTGGTATTATATCTACTTTATTTGAAAATTATAAGGGTCATGAATGAAAAAACTATTGGTAGTGTCTATTTTAATGGTATCTTTTTTACAAGCTGCTGTTGTAAAAAGCTTGAAATTTGAGGGCTTAGTACACCTTTCTAGTGAGATTGCATCGGAGATGATTGGGATTAAAGAAGGTGATACAGTAGATATAGAAGTTATAGACAAAGCTGTCAAGACACTATACAAGCAGGGGTACTTTAAAGATGTTTGGGTAGAAGATGCAGGTAATGGTGCAATAGTATTTCATTTTGTAGAGAGACCAACAGTTGCTAAAATAGAATTAGATGGAATTGGTGAGAATGATAAAGAAAAAGTTATAGAATTTTTAGGAATGAAAAAAGGTGAAGTTTATGATGCTGAAAAAGCAGCTTTGAGTGAGCTAAGAATTATAAAATTTTATGAAGCACAAGGCTATTTCGATACAGTAGTTGAACATGATACAGAATTTATAAACAAAAATTCACTATTGGTAAAATTTCTTATTAATCGTGGAGAAGAAGTTTTTATTAAAAAAGTTGAGATGTGTGGAGCTAAAAACTTAGAATATAGTGATTTTGAACCAAAATTAGCAAACAAAGAGGCAGAGTGGCTTCCTTGGATGTGGGGATTCAATGATGGAAAACTTAGACTTAGTGATTTACCATATGATTCATCCAGGATTAAAGATGTTTATATGGAGTATGGCTACTTAGATGCTAAGATAAGTGAACCATTTTTAAAGGCATATTTTGATAGCTATACGGCTTCTCTTACATATGATATAAATGAGGGTCAACAGTACAAGATAGGACTAGTAGATATCAAAATACCAAAAGATATCAATATGACTTCAGATGCACTAAAAGAAGAAATGGTGCTTAAAAGTGGAGATGTTTTTGATATAAACCGTCTTAGAAAAGATATCAAAAGAGTAGAGACTGCAGTTGCTAATTTAGGATATGCATATGTTAGAGTTATCCCAGATATAAATAAAAAAACAGAAGAAGCAGTTGCCGATGTGTACCTGCGTGTTATCCCAGGAGACAAAGTATATATCAACGATGTTCGCATATCAGGAAATAGCAGAACTATTGATAGAGTAGTGAGACGCGATGTGTATTTGGCGCCAGGAGATTTATATAGTAGAACTGACTTAAAAGACTCAAAAGCAGCACTTGGAAGAAGTAGCTATTTTGAAACGGTTAAAATTGAAGAAAAGAGAGTTAGTAGAGATAAGATAGATTTAATAGTGCATGTAACCGAAGCGTCAACAGGAAGTATCGGTGGTGGTATAGGGTATGGATCAAGTGATGGTCTTCTTCTAAGTGCAAATCTATCAGATACCAATATCTTTGGTTCAGGTATAACTGCATCAGTTAATGTAGAAAGAAGCGATAAAGAGTTAAGCGGAAGAGTGTCATTGCAAAATCCAAGAGTTTTTGACTCTGTTTATAGCTTGGGCGGAAGTCTGTATAGAAGAAGTACAGAGTACAGTTATAGCTCATTAGGAGCAACAGCATACGATACAACGATTACAGGTTTTAATGTAAATGTAGGAAGAAAACTAGGAAGAAGATGGGGAGTTTCTACAAGCTATGTTTTAGAAGATAAACAGTATCAATATGCAGATACTAATACAAGTTCATATGCATATCCAGATATTTTAAAAAGCTCAATCATCCCATCAGTAAGATATAACAGTACAGATAACTACCAACTCCCAAGAAATGGAATAAGCTTTAAGAGCTCTTTAGAGTATGCTGGAGTTGGAGGAGATGCTGAATTTATCAAGAGTGTTACAAAGCTAAATATGTACTATGGACTTAGAGATGATTTCAAATATGATCTTATTTTAAGATACAAGATGCAAGCATACTACCTTTATGATAATGGAAATATACCAATAGATGAGTACCTAACAATGGGTGGAGTTAGTACAGTAAGAGGATATGAGTCAGGAAGCATAGGACCAATAGGTTCTGCTACTGATAGATATGGTAATGTAGTAACTTATTATAATGGTAATACAATGTTTGTTAATACCATAGAAGCTAGTTTTCCTCTTATAGAGAGACTAAAAATGCGTGGAGCTCTGTTTTTGGATTATGGTATGATTGGTTATGATAGTATTGATGATGAGATAAGAGCTGGTACAGGTGCAGTTTTAGAGTGGGTATCTCCTATGGGACCAATCTCTCTTATATTTGCTAGTCCTCTTCTTAAAAAGGCAAATGACAGAACAGCAAGTTTTGAGTTTACGATGGGCAGACAGTTCTAAACTGTCTCAATTACGATTGCAAAAGAGGCTGGTTTAACTAGCTTCTTAATGCACTCTTTTGCAAGAAAAAGTTTCTCTGGACTTTTGATTTTAAGTGTATGGTTTTCATACACAAATTCTAAATTAGTATTTGAGAAGTTTGCATTTAGACATTTTGCAAGTGAAATTATAAAACTAAGCCAATTTACAATCTCTATATTTGGTAGTAGTATCTCATATGCTTTGACATCTTCATAACTAGGTAGTTTTTTTGTATGGTACTTAACAAGTAGTGCTATAAGAACTTTTTGGTTATGTGAAAAATTGTAGTTTAGATTATTGAGTATAAAGTAAAAACTATGTAGATGTTCTTGATAAAAGCTCAATATTCTACCTACACTATATAGTTTTGCAGCAATCTGTAGCTCTTCTTTATATCTAGGTTCAATCTGATGAAGATATTCAAGTGCATCAAAAAGTTTTTGAGACAATTTACTTACATGGAGACTCTCTTTTGTATTATCTATAAATCTGTCACTTAAACTTCTTGCACTAACCTTGAAGTTTTGAGGAAATCTCTGATTTGATGAACGAAGTAGGTCTTGAAGATAGACACCCTCTCTAACGCCTGCTCCATTGGTAATTGTATTTTTAGCACCAAGAGAGTCAATCAATTCTCTATAAATTGTGCAGCCCTCTCTCATAGTGTCATATCTATCTTTTTTAACACCATAGTTTTTAAGCTCTAGTGTATTAGATGTAATTATCTGGTTTAAAATGTATCTAAACTCTTCAATACTATATTCAAATCCATGTATAGTTTCAAGAGGATAATTCATCTTTTTCATAACAATATCTGAGAAAGCTCTAATAGTTCCACCAATTCCTATGATGGTATCTGATTTAAAATGATCAGGAAGTTTTTGAAGTTTTTTATCTATAAACTGTTTTGCTTTTTCAACTTCATTACTCTTATCGAAAAATAGCTCTTTTAGCCTTACAGTTCCAATGTCAATAGAGATAGTATCAACGATCTTACCCTCTACGATAGAAGCAAGCTCTGTTGAGCCTCCACCTATATCAATAGTAGTAGCATTTTTGATTGGTTTTAGAAGGTTTAATGAAGCTAAAGCACCATAGTAAGCCTCTTTTTTACCATCTATGATTTTTATATTTAGGTTTAACTCTTTTTTTACTCTTTGTGTAAACTCTTTTGCGTTAGGAGCATCTCTTAGAGCTGAAGTTGCAACACAGAAAGTTTTACGGCACTTTAGATTTTTGATTATCTGACAAAACTCTTCAAGAGTATCATATGCTCGTTGCATTGGTATCTGTTGCAATACACCACTGTTTTCATAGGCACCTTCTCCTATGCGTATTCGGCTTTTAATCTCTTTTATAAGATGAAATGCATATGCACTACTTTTTTCAAAAACAACCATTCTAGCAGAGTTGGATCCAATGTCAATTACAGCTGTTCTTTTTGCCATAACTTACTAGTTATTCTTCATCAGTAATCTGCTCAAATTTAAGTTTAAGCTCTGCCATAGTTTCAACATTGTCTGGATCTGGGATAATGCAATCAACAGGGCATACAGCAATACAAGAAGGCTCGTCATAGTGTCCTACACACTCTGTACAAGCATCAGGGTCTATTATATATATGGGATCAGCTTCTTCAATTGCATAGTTTGGACACTCTTCTCTGCAAGCATCACAAGCTATACATTCATCAGTTATCATTAGTGACATTTTTTACTTACCTTAAATTTTTTCAACTTTATACACTATTCTAACTTTAACGGGGCTTATATATCACATTTTTTAGCATTTTTCGCCATTTTTTTATTAGAAATTGGAATATGAAGCGAAGCGACTGCTCCATTTCCATCTGTTCTATTTTTAACTGATATTATTGCTCCCAATGCATCGGCTGCACCTTTTGCTAAAAATAGACCTAATCCAGCACCCTCTTTCCCACCATATCTCTTAAATGGAGCAAAAATATCAATAGACTCATCAATACCAGTACCTTCATCTTTTACTTCAATCGTAATGCCATTTGAATCCGTATAACTTTTCATCATAATAGTTCCACCCTTATGTGTAAATTTAATGGCATTTTGTACAAAATTTTGAAATATATGAATTAGCAATGTAGGTTGAATCATGATTGGAAAAGATCTCGGATAAAAATTAGTAATAAAAACTTTCTCATCTTGGTGAGCAAGAATTTTAAAGTTGTTTGCATGCTCTTTTAAAAATGCTATAAGGTCAATCTCAACTGGCTGCTCAAACTGCGCTCCTTCAAGTCTTCCTATCTCTAAAATCGATCCTATCATCTTATTCATTTCATCGATTGTTTTGTTGTTCTGTCTTAGTGTATCAATATATTTATCTTCATCTCGCTTTTTTAGAAGAGTAACTTCATTTTTTGTTTTCATTACGGCAAGAGGAGTTTTAAGCTCATGTGCAGTTCCTATAAAAAGTTCTTTTTGATACTTGACAAATGTATGTATTCTATCAACAAGTTTGTTTATGCTAAGTGCAAGTGGTTTAAATTCATCTGGTATATTATTTGTATTGATTGATTGAAAAAAGTTTTCATCCATAGCCGCTAGTTTTGTTGTTAGCGAGTGTATGGGAATTATTAGCATACGAGAGAGAAGAAGAGCATAAAAAATAACTAGAAATATAGTTATAAAATTTATAACAATAATACTTTTTAAAATCTCATCTAAAAGTTTGTCAGTGTTAGATATGTTTTTTGTTAGAACAAAAAATGTAGACTCTTTTTTATCTATAGGGAGGTATATAGAGAGATATTTTTCATCTTTTTTTTTGTACTGTTTGAAGTTGATACGATGCTCTAAGTTTTTATTGACAAGTAGATTTAGATTGTTTCTATTTATATCGATTATATTTTGAGCATCTTTTTGAATTTCAATATTTAAATCTTCGTATATAGATATTTTAATGTAGTTGTAGAGAATTGCAGAGAAGATTACAATTAGTGAGGCAGAAGCCAACACTAATTGTAATGCAAATTTATTTCTTATACTTTTTTGGGAAAACAAAATCTATAACCTCTACGTCTTACCGTTTCGATTGTAGAAATTTCAAGTGGTTTATCCATCTTTTGACGGATTTGGTTGATTGCAACTTCGATTACATTTGGAGTAACTAACTCTGGCTCTTCCCAGATAGCATCAAGAAGTTGTTCTTTTGACACGATTTGATCACTATGACGAGCAAGGTGAGTAAGAACTTCAAAAGGTTTACCTTTTAGCTCAATCTCCTTACCTTGATATGTGATTTTCTCTTCATCAGGATCAATTACAAGCTCATCAATTTTGATTACATTTGTTCCACCAAATCTTAGACGAGCCTCAATTCTTGCAACTAAGATATCAAAATCAAATGGCTTTTTGATATAGTCATCAGCACCAGCTTTAAGAGCTTTAATTTCACTCTCTTTATCGTCTTTAGCAGAGATTACAACACATGCTGTTCTTGGAGCTTTTTGCTTAACAAGAGCAATAAGATCGATACCATCACCATCTGGAAGCATCCAGTCAGTTAAAATTAGGTCGTAGTTTCTTATGCCAACATAGTATTCAGCATCTTTGTAATTCTCAGAACTATCAGTCTGGTATCCAAACTCTTGAAGTCCTTCTGCAATTGTTTTATTTAGAGTAACTTCGTCTTCTACTATTAGAATTCTCATTATATTCCTTTAAGGTTGTTAATTAGAATGGAATTATAACATAATTTTAGCTAAATTTAAAGTTTTTTTTATATTGTTTTAATATTTTCTCATTGAACTTACCGAAACATCGCAGTGGTCGAGAATAGTAGGTTTTGAAATTTTAAGGTTGAGTGAAGATATTTGATTAAATTTTTCTTTTAGCTCTACATGTAGAGCTAAAAGAGCATCTTCAATCAGCTCGTATTTGTTGGATATCATGTTGTTTTGTATGGTTTCTGCTACGGTTGCATAGTTTATAAAAGAGCCGTCTTTATACTTATAATCAAGCTCTGCATGTAGAACTACTTTTTGTGGAGTAATTCGCTCTTGAGGCAAAATCCCAATGATAGCATAAAAAGTTAGGTTTTCAATCTCTATTGTCATACTACTTTTGACTCTTTACCACTAAAAAGTCTTATTATATTTGGTACATGCTTATAGATAATTAAAAAAGAAATTATTAAAATCGGAGCATGAGTTTTTATTTCTGTAATTTCTGGGTGAATAATAAAAGATGAAATTATCAAAGTAGCAAGTGCAATTAAAGAGGAGATAGAAGATATTTTTATTGTTTTGCCAGCAATAAACCAAGCTATAAGAGCAATAATAGTTTCTACAGGAAGCATAAAAAGCATAACTCCCATACCAGTAGCAACCCCTTTACCACCTTCAAACTTTAGATATGGACTATAACAGTGCCCAACAACTGCAAGAATTGCAACCATCCAAAGGGTCTGTTCACTAACGCCAAAAGCAAACTTTGCTACTACTAAAACAGCTATGCCCTTTAGAGCATCAAGTAAAAGAGTTGCAACTGCTATCTTTTTTGCTAAGACTGGGTTTGATTCTTTTAAAACTCTCAGAACATTGGTAGCACCAATGCTTCCACTACCACTCTCTCTAACATCTATAGATGTAAATTGTTTTGCCAAAAGAAGTCCAAAAGGTATACCGCCAACTAGGTAAGCTATGATATAAAACTGTATATTTGTGTTGTATAAAAAGTCCATTAAAATCCTATAAATGTAAAATATGTTGGTTATTATACTAAATTTGTTATAATGCTAAGCTTTATACCATATAAGAGGAACTATTTTGACACTAAATGAAGAGATTAAACAACTAAAAGAAGAACTAGATGTAACTATTGTTGCACATTTTTACCAAAAAGATGAAGTATTTGATATAGCAGATTTTACAGGGGATTCACTCGAACTTGCAAAGTTTGCAGCTCGTGATACAAAGGAAAATCTCATTTTTTGTGGTGTTGGATTTATGGGGCAGAGTGTAAAAATCTTGGCTCCAAATAAGAGAGTAATGATGCCAAAAATCGCATGTTGTGCGATGGCAAAGATGATTGATGTTGAGTATTATGACCAAAATGTAAAGATTTTGGAAGACGCTGGTATAACAAAAGAAGATATTATGCCAGTAACTTACATAAACTCTTCAGCTGAAGTAAAAGCAGCAGTAGGAAAGATGGGTGGGTATGTTTGCACAAGTTCAAATGCAAAAGTTATCATACAAAGTGCACTTAAAAGTGGCAAAAAAATTCTTTTTGTGCCAGATCGTTGCCTTGGACAAAATATAGCGATAGACATGGGCTTAACATCTTGTGTAGTTGGTGATGGAAGTGATCCTAAAGAGGCAGATATTATCTGTTACAATGGTTTTTGTTCAGTTCATCAACTTTTTGATGTAGAAGATATAGAGTTTTATAGAGAAAAATACCCAGATATTTTAGTAATCTCACACCCTGAGTGCAAACCAGAAGTGTGTGCAAAGTCAGATTTTGTAGGCTCTACTTCACAGATTATAAAATACATAAAAGAACTACCTTTAGAGCAAAAAATAGTAGTTGGAACTGAGTATAATATGGTTAATAGACTTAGAGAAAAAAATACTTACATTTTATCTTCAACTAAGCCAGAGTGTCCAACTATGAATGAGACAAGACTAGAAGATGTGAGGGATACGCTGTTGAGTATTAAAAACGGTGATTTTCACAATGAGATAACTATAAGTGAAGAGACAAGAAAGTATGCTTTTGAAGCACTTAACAGGATGTTTGAGTTATGAAATATACAGAAGTTTACTTCGTGCTTCAGTCGCGAGGAATTTTTACTGGGCTTTTGCTCAGTAAAAAGGGGACAATAACATGATACGCAAATTTGTAAAGTCAGCACTGCAAGAAGATATTGGTAGAGGTGATCTGTTTTATCTAGTTGGTAATAGTAAAAAGGCGACTGCAAAGATAGTTTGTAAAGATAGTGGAGTTTTAGCAGGCGTTACTTACGCAAAGGCACTTTGTAAAGTTGAAAAATTAGATTTTAAGTTCCACAAGAAAGATGGAGATGTTTTGGTTTACGGCGACATTATAGCTACTATTAAAGGCAAATCAAAAAAGCTTTTGATGTGTGAGCGAACTATACTAAATCTACTTCAACATGCCTCAGGGATTGCAACTAATACAAATCGTTATGTAAAAGCACTTGATGGTGTAGATGTGAAACTTCTTGATACTAGAAAAACACGACCCTTGCTAAGAGTTTTTGAAAAGTATGCTGTTATGTGTGGAGGTGGAAACAACCATAGAATGGGTTTAGATGACTGCCTTATGCTTAAAGATACTCATCAAGAAACCATAGAAGACTTAAAAGAGTTTATAGATACAGCAAGAAAAAAACTTCCATATACAACAAAGATTGAGATAGAGTGCTCTTGTGTGGAGTCTGCAAAAGAGGCAATGGCTTGCAATGTAGATATGATTATGTGCGACAATATGAGCGTCGATGAGATAAAAGAAGTCGTACAATATAAAGATACATCGGCCCCTCACATACTACTCGAAGCTAGTGGAAATATAACAGATGCAACAATCAAATCTTATGCTTTAAGTGGCGTAGATGCCATTAGTAGCGGAAGCCTGATTCATCAGGCTGTTTGGCTTGATTTTTCTATGAAAATAACTCACAAAGAGTAGATAACAAATGGCAGATGATGCGGAGAAAACGGAAGAACCCACCTCTAAGAAGATAGATGATGCTAGAAAAGATGGAAATGTTCCTAAGAGCCAAGATACAAGTAGTTTTGTAACTCTAGTAGTTGCAATTGGAGCCTTTTTTGCCCTTTTGCCATATATCAAAGAGCGAATGTTCTATCTATATAAATTTGCTCAGCCATATATGCTTAATGAGTTAGAAAAAAATGATGTCTATGTTTTGATGATAACTGTATTTAGAGAGTTTGCACTAATGGTGCTGCCTTTAGCAGCTATTGTAGCTTTGGCAGGTGTATTAGCTTCTGTTATGCAGTTTGGATTTTTAACCACTACTAAACTACTTATTCCTGATTTTAAGAAGATTGATCCTATTAAGGGGATTAAAAATTTAGTATCAATAAAAAAATTAATAGAGGGCTTAAAAATCATTTTGAAAGTCACTTTAGTTATGGTTGTTGCATACTATTATCTTTTGGATTTTACCAAAGAGTTACCATCTGTAGTATTTTTTTCTCTTATGAGCCAACTAGAATGGCTTCGGGATAAAGCACTGATTTTGATAGCAGTGATGCTACTTTTGTTTTTAGGGCTTGCTCTTTTTGATCTGTTTTTTGTTCGTTATAACTATTTTAAAGATCTTAAAATGAGCAAACAAGAGATAAAAGATGAGTATAAGCAGATGGAGGGAGATCCACAAGTAAAAGCTCGAATTAAGAGAGTACAGATGGAGATGAGTAAAAAACGGATGATGAGTGATATTCCAACTGCAGATGTAGTTATTACCAACCCAACCCACTTCGCTGTTGCGATTAGGTACGATACTGAAAAAGAGAATGCCCCAAAAATTGTAGCAAAGGGAATTGATAATTTAGCTCTAAAAATTAAAGAAATTGCAAGAGAGCATGGTGTGCAAGTGGTAGAAAACCCACCACTAGCAAGAGAGCTGTATAAAAAATGTGAAATAGATCAGATGATACCTGAATCACTATATAAAGCAGTAGCAGAAGTACTAGCATTTGTATATAAAAGTTCACAAAAGGATAAAAAATGACATACGCAGGATTTTGGATTAGAGTTGGAGCTTCAATAATAGATACTATTATAATGTTTATACTTTTTATCCCATTGGCAATGATGATTTATAATGTAAATTATGTGAGTAGAGAAATGAGTACTAACAATATGAGCTCATACTCAGGATATTTTCATGTAGATACAACAGGAGGATTTCTTCTAAATTATGTTCTTCCTGCAGTTGCAGTTATGGTATTTTGGCTTTATAAGTCAGCAACTCTAGGAAAGTTACTTTTAAAGCTGAAAATAGTTGATGCAAAAACAGGAAACAAACCTACAATACTACAATTTGTCATTAGATATTTGGGCTATTTTTTATCATCTATTTTTTTCTTGGGTTTTATATGGATAGCATTTGACAGAAAAAAACAGGGTTTTCATGATAAGATTGCAGGAACTGTAGTAGTCAAAGATGTGTCAAGTGAAGAGGTAAGCTTTGAAAGTGAAGAGTAGTATAGCCATCCAA
>Ga0256840_1000340_pt1 | contig 48104 bp, 41 predicted proteins | sample 355202metaG_FD_185969 | JGI IMG/M metagenome (GOLD analysis project Ga0256840, IMG submission 185969) | Hydrothermal vent microbial communities from Mid Atlantic Ridge, Atlantic Ocean - 355-202 | ecosystem: Environmental > Aquatic > Marine > Hydrothermal vents | place: Atlantic Ocean: Mid...
AATAGTGTATTTTTAATGCTCAAAATTGGGTGGTTTTAAAAGTAATATTTTTGTTTGTTTGCACTATAAAAATAACACTTTTCACCCAATTTTTTACTATCTATGATGAATTTTTCGGGTTAAATCATCCTGATGGTTATAAAAATTATGATTACACAAAGAATGAAAAGAATTCTGCAACTTTTGGTTATAGAAGAAACCCTGGTATGAGAATACATGCAGCAAGGGATTTATATTATGAAATAGACGAACCAATCTATGCAATAGCAAATGGTGTTGTAAAACGAATAAAAGCATTTTATTGGGATACATGGGTTATTGAAATTGAACATGAACACCAACATGTTAAAGGACATAATATAATGGTAAGATATGGCGAAGTAAATAAAAATGGTGTTTTAGTAAAAGTTGGAGATAAGGTTGTAAGAGGACAAGAAATAGCAAAAATAGGATTATTAAAGAAAAATGGAAGATTTATTAAGCAACCTGGTAGCGATAAAAGAGGGATGCTACATATAGAAATTTATACTGGTGAAGAAAGTGGCTCCCTATTTGGACGTTCATCTGTAAAATATAGTGATATGTCGTATGCAACTTCATCTAATTATTCTAGTGGTAGATCATTTAAACGGAGAAAAGATTTAATAGACCCATTGCCATTATTAAAGAAAATGCTTATTAGTTCTAAAAAAGAAGGTTTAATTGAGTAAAATAAAAAAATGAAAAAATCACTAATATTAATAGTAATATTTAGCATTGTAATTTTAGGATGTAAAGAAGCTAATAAGCAATCCGAAAAGGAAATAATAAAAAAAGATATTATTAAAAAGGATATTGATGTAAAAAAAATAGCAAAAAAAGAAATCCCAAAAGATCTATTAAATCAAAAATTAGTTGGATTAGTAATTAAAAATACAAAAGAGACAGATGTTAATAAAAAATATTGGGTTGATTTTGCTGCTTCCTGTATGTGCGATTCTCCCTCAATATATATTAACAAAAAAACAAATAAATTAATAATTTTCAACTATTGTGACAATGGAACCCCTCCAAATAATTTAGAGCAATCTTTTGAGTATGTAATCTATAAATTTGAAAGTGATGATAAAGATTTATCTGTTTTTAGTAAAGATGAAAACGATAATGATTTAGTGCTAATATTTAGTGAAATTTCTAATTCTAAAATATATAACTTAAAAGTTATTGGTAAATTTCCAAACGATTATGTTGGAAATACATTGAATAAATTTTTCATTACAAAATCAAATCTTAAAAATTTAAAAAAAGAAGATTGTGGTGGTTTTGATGGATAGTAAAATATTAGATTGATGAATTTTAAAGAATAATTTTACATTCAAACAACTAACAAATAATAGACAAACCACTACAAATTCTAGAACAACAAAAAAAGAAACCACCAATTAATTTACATTTGTATTGTAAAACACAATAAAATGAAAAAATTAATACTAGTAATATTATTCTTCGCTACTAATAACCTACTAACAACAGCACAAGAAAAATACCATACTTATTGGGACAACCAAAAGTCTAGAGAAATAGGATATTACCTTGACGGAGAAAAAACAGGACAATGGAAAGCATATTATCAAAATGGAAAAATGCAATACATTGGAAATTATAACAATGGGAAAAAGAAAGATACATGGAAATACTACCATAAAAATAGTCAATTATCTACTCAGATACATTATACAAATGGAACTCCAACAGGAAAACGAAAAGACTATCATCCAAACGGAAAATTAAGATATGTTGTAAACTACAATACTAAAGGAGTAGCAATAGGAGAATCCAAAACTTACGATATTAAAGGCGATTTATTCCTTACAGAAACTTATAAAAATGGAGAAATCTATAAAATAAAATATGCAAATAGTATCCTTGAAAAATTCCCTACCTATATGCTACAAGAAACAGAAAAACAAGAAATAGAAAATAGTATAGGAAACAATTTAAAAATAAAACAAATCCTAAAAACAAAACAGAATACAAATTATATCTATGTGTTTGGAACAAAAGAACAAATCCATAACAACAAAAAAATAAATGCACTAACCATATTATTAGTAAAAGAAAATAAAATAATATCCGAAATAAGTTATAATATACCATTTGAGTTTATGACTGTTACACAAACAAATAGAATAGAAGGTTATAATTTGGAGCATATTAATGAAAGTCTAGAAATGGAATTTGGAAGAGCTGCATGTGGATATGGAGTACACAATATACTATTTTTTAGAAAAGGAAATAGTCTAATAAAAGGAGTCTTGGTATCCTCGTATGGAGAACCAGAAAGCGATTATTCGTATAGTGAAATTATAGAACCAACAGAAAAAATGAAAAATCAAATTTGGATAAAAAAAATAGTTGGATGTTCCAAATTGGAAAACGACAAAGTAATAGAGATTCCATTTTACACCAAAATAAAAAAATACAAACTACAAAAAGACAAACTAGTATTACTAAATTCAAAGAAAAATAATTACTATTACGTAACTGCAAAAAGTGGTCTTAGACAAAGGTATCAGCCATTTATTACCAGCGAAAAATTAGATGTATTAGCATACGGAACAAAAATTAAACTTTTAAACAAAACAAAATTACCCTTTAAAGTTAGAGAAAAAGGAAAAATACTCCAAGGATATTGGGCAAATATAGAAACACAAGATTCCATAGGAAATAAATACACATCCTATGTGTTTGATGGATACCTAAGTAAAATACAACCAAAAATGAATTTAAAAAAATAAACTAAAAAAATTATATCTTTATTTCCTAATAAAATGTAAGGAAAATAATAAAAAACGACCAATATAAAAATGAGTATTTCAGAAAATTTTTTTGAACGAGTATATAACGTAGTACGGAAAATTCCTTATGGTAAAGTAACATCGTACGGAGAAATTGCGAAATTTTTAGGAGCAGTAAGATCTGCAAGAATGGTCGGATGGGCAATGAATGCAGCACATAATGACGATACAATACCTGCACATAGAGTCGTAAACAAACAAGGGCTATTAACAGGGAAACATCATTTTGATGGCACAAATTTAATGCAACAATTATTAGAAAGTGAAGGAATAATCATTAAAAATAATAAAATAATCAATTTTAATGAAGTATTTTGGATACCAAAAAAAAAATCACCAATTAATAATCCTTATAATGAAAATATTTAAAAAAATACTACCTGTCATAATATTAGCTACATGCATACATATAAATGCACAAAAAGGAATGGTAGTTGGTAACGAAATAGGAATTTATTTAGGACCAACTTTTATGCAAACAGACTATGGCGAAGCAAATAATTTTAAAAGTTCTGTAAATAACGGAGGGTTTGGGTATGGAATAGCATATATCGCAGATTTTTCCAATTCTAAATTCAATTCTAAATTATTTTCATTTATATCCAAACGCTTAAAAACAAGAATAGAATTTTCCTATTCAAAAACATTATTTGAATACGATGGAGCACCAGTAGAAAATCCAAATAATCCAGAATATAAAAATTTTAAAGCAATGAAAGGAAAAACGAAGCTATATAATTTTGGTGCATTTAGCGAAATTTATTTCTTATCCTTAAAACACAGTTCCAAATTTCAACCATATTTTATTACAGGTATATCGTATTCTATTGCAAATCCTAGTTTAAAAACTACCGAAGCATTACCAAGTGCTTTTACACCAGAAAATGAAAATGTATTTTTAGAACAGCAAAATGTAGTGTCATTTTCCTCAGGATTAGGATTGCGGTATAAATTAAATACCATTGATTTTTTAATAGAATCTCGATTCAATTCTTTCTTTTCCGATCGTATTGAAGGGCTAGATTCTAATGTAACAGCAGACAACAATAATGATACACAAGTAATTTTTAATATTGGAATTGTGTTTCATCTAAATAATAAGAAGAAAAATTTATATTAAACTAGAATACGTTTTCGTATTTTAAAACAAAAATATCCTTAGATTATTTTTCCATTTTCGGAATTAAAATTTGGTAAAAATCATAATTTATTCAATCCTTTTATTCTTTACCATCAACATAATTCTGCAAATAATCAAAAAGAGCAGTTAACTTACCATCTTTGGTCATTCTAGCGCGTTTTAAAACACCATCAGCATCGTTATCAAAAAAAGCAGAAATAACATGTTTAGCAAACATAACACCAAAACCAACAGAAGCATCGTTAGGCAATTCGCAAGGTAAATTATCAACAGCCATAACAGCAATTGCATTAGAGTCTTTAAAATCTACCTCCCTTTCGGATTGTGCATCATAACCATAAATAGGATTTGCAATCGTAGAAGGCCTAATAGTACAAGCAACAGGACCATCAATATCACAACTAACATCAGCGACAACTTTAATATTAAAATCGGAAGATTTTGCTTCTTCTCGCGTAAAAATAAAAGGAGAGCCAGATCCAAAAAAATGTCCAGAAATATACATGTCGGCAACTTTTGCAAACCGCATAAAGTTACTATTATATGCTGTTGGATTATTATAAAAATCGTATTTATCAAGTACTTTTTTATCTTTTCGGATGTTATAATCCAACACATCTAATTGTGTATAAACCGATTCATTATACGTATTATCAATAAAATTATTAGCACGTACTTCTAACAAACCCATACCATCTAACATTTCTTTAGCACCATTACTTACTTTTCCTTTACCAGTAAGTACAATTTTAATATTTGGCAATTTGCTTTTAATATTTTTTAGATTCGCTATTAATTCAGCCTGGTCTTCACAATATTCTGCCTTTTTTAAATCAAATAAATTATACTTTAAACCATAAGTTCTAAAACCGTTATACGCACCAACAATACCAGCATAACGCCCAAAAGCAACAGTTCTATGTTCTTTAATATCCGTAATTGCCTCATGGTCATACATTTCAATTTTTTTATCTAAAATAGCACGTAATAAATCGCGATTGTATGGCTGCTTTTTAAAAGTATGAGAAAAGAAAAAATAAGCTTTATTCGGAATTAAAGCATCTATTGGAACTTCTTTAACACCAAGCATCACATCGCAATCTGTAACATCGTTGGTTACCAATAATCCATTAGCACGATAAGCAGCATCATTAAAAACACGAATATCCGAACTTTCAATTTTAATTTCTAAATTTGGAAATTGAGAAAGTAATGCAACACAGGCATCAGGAGAAAATACAACACGTCTGTCTGGTGGATTTTTACGTTCTTTAATAATCGCTAACTTCATAATGATATATTGTAGTTTAAATTTTGGAATGAATTTTGCGTAAAATTAACTGAAAATGTCAATAATAGCAAAGAGATTTAAGAATTAATAAAAAAATAATCATTTTATATTCCCTTTCTCTACTTTCTATGTTACATTTGCACAAGTTCTTTGGGGATGACTGGTTTTGACAGCGAGGTCAAGTGGATTATAAGCATGTCGAGTAATGAAATAGCACTCGTAAATCTCAATTTCAAAATTTAAACGGTGAAAATAATTTCGCTTTAGCTGCTTAATCTGAATTAATAGTAAGATCAAGCCTCGTCGCACTAGGTGCGAAAGCTAAATGTCTCTATAAAAGCCTTGGTTAACGGCGTTTTGAATTGAGGCATCGTAAAAGTAAACCTAGAAACAGAAAGGTCTCGGTTCTGTTTCAAAACTAAAGAGAATAAGCTTAAAGTAGATTGTTTTTAGTTCGCTTTTTGTCGAAAACTTAAATAAAAACTAAACATGTAGAAAATAATTTAGTTGCTCGTTTGGACGAGGGTTCGATTCCCTCCATCTCCACAAAAAATTATCTGTTTATACCAATATGAACAAAGATTAAATCATTGCAATAAATAGACATGTATTTTAATTAACAAGGATGTTTTAAATTACCTCACTTTTTATTACTTTCGTATAAACTTTTAATTTGCAAAAAATAATAATTTCTGTAACCAACGATCTAACCACAGATCAAAGAGTACATAAAGTATGTACATCATTACAAGAAATGGGATTTGAAATACTATTAGCTGGTCGAAAACTAGAAAACAGCCTTCCGTTACAACGAAACTATAAAACACACAGAATAGATTTGTTTTTTAACAGAGGCTTTCTTTTTTATGCAGAATATAATTTTAGATTATTTTTCTATCTACTATTTCAAAAAAAAACAATTGTGCTAGCAAATGATTTAGATACATTATTACCAAATTATCTAATATCAAAACTTCAAAAAAAGAAATTAGTGTATGATAGTCACGAATTATTTACCGAAGTACCAGAACTCATAAACAGACCAAAAACACAAAACATTTGGTTAAAAATAGAACAATACATACTTCCAAAATTAAAAAACACCTATACGGTTTGTCAATCAATTGCTAATTATTACAATGAGAAATACCAAACAAATTTTAAAGTAATTCGAAATATACCAATATACCAACCTGTTAAATATGAAGCATGTAAACTTCCGTTAGAAATAAAAAATAAAAAAATTATTATCTATCAAGGTGCATTAAATATAGGAAGAGGCTTAGAATTAATGCTAGAAACCATGCATTATTTAGAAAACCACCTCCTAATCTTAGTTGGAGATGGAGATATAGCAATCCAATTACAACAACAAGTAAAACAAAATAAATTAGAAAATAAAGTTCATTTTTTAGGAAAAAAAACACCTAAAGAACTAAAAAAAATAACCAAATTAGCTGATTTAGGCGTTAGTGTAGAAGAAGATTTAGGACTAAATTATCGCTACGCATTACCAAATAAAATATTTGACTATATACATGCAAATATTCCTGTTTTAGTATCCGATTTACCCGAAATGAAAAACCTAGTAAAAAATTATAAAATAGGAGAAATTATTACCGATAGAAACCCAAAAAAAATAGCAATTCAAATTGAAAAAATGCTAAAATCAGACTTGACCTTAATCAAAGAAAACCTACAAAAAGCTACCGTAAAATTGCAATGGAAAAATGAAGAAAAAATCTTAAAAAATATCTTTACCAACCTATTGTAATTATTATAGTACAAAATTCACATAAAATATTGATTATCAATTATTTATTGTTTTTGACTAATTGTTAATAACTTCGTAAAAAGCACAAAAAAAGCCTTTCAGAAAAAGAGCATTTTTGTTATATTTGTTTCTTGTATTAACTAGAAAATTAACACGTTGAAAAATGAGTGAAGATAAGAAAAAACAAGATTATTCTGCAGATAGTATTCAAGCATTAGAAGGAATGGAGCATGTAAGAATGCGACCATCCATGTATATCGGAGATGTTGGCGTAAGAGGATTACATCACTTGGTATATGAAGTAGTAGATAACTCTATTGACGAAGCAATGGCAGGTCATTGTGATACTATTTCGGTAATTATAAATGAAGATAATTCAATATCCGTAAAAGATAACGGTCGTGGAATTCCAGTAGGAATACACAAAAAAGAAGGTGTATCTGCACTAGAAGTAGTAATGACCAAAATTGGAGCTGGAGGAAAATTTGACAAAGATTCTTACAAAGTTTCTGGAGGACTACACGGAGTTGGTGTATCGGTAGTAAATGCATTATCATCACATTTAAAAGCAACAGTTTATCGCGATGGTAAAATTTGGGAACAAGAATACTCTCAAGGAAAAACATTATATCCTGTTAAAACAGTAGGAAGCACTGATGAAAAAGGAACGATGGTCACTTTTATAGCAGACGACCAAATATTTCAAACAGAAATAGATTTTAACTACGAAACGCTATCCATGCGTATGCGAGAATTGTCTTTCTTAAACCAAGGCGTAACGATATCTATCACAGACAAACGCAATAAAGATGACGAAGGTAATTTTATACATGAAGATTTTTTAAGTACAGAAGGTTTAAGCGAATTTGTAAAATACTTAGATGCAACAAGAGAGCAATTAACCTCAACTGTTATTTCTATGGAAGGAGAAAAAAATGGAATTCCAGTAGAAGTGGCAATGGTTTATAACACTTCTTATTCCGAAAACCTACACTCGTATGTAAACAATATTAACACTCACGAAGGAGGAACACACCTTTCTGGATTTCGAAGAGGACTAACACATACATTAAAAAAATATGCAGATAAATCAGGATTATTAAAAAACTTAAAGTTTGATATTTCTGGAGATGATTTCCGAGAAGGTTTAACGGCAATAATATCTGTAAAAGTAGCAGAACCACAATTTGAAGGACAAACAAAAACTAAATTAGGAAACAGAGAAGTTTCTTCGGCAGTAAGTCAAGCAGTATCCGAAATGCTAACCGATTACTTAGAAGAAAATCCAGACGATGCAAAAATAATCGTACAAAAAGTAATCTTAGCTGCACAAGCAAGGCACGCCGCAAGTAAAGCGCGTGAAATGGTACAACGTAAAACCGTAATGTCTGGAGGAGGATTACCAGGAAAATTATCGGATTGCGCATGGACAGAACCAGAAAAATGTGAAATATTCTTGGTAGAGGGAGATTCGGCAGGAGGAACTGCAAAATTAGGAAGAGATCGAAATTTTCAAGCAATATTACCATTAAGAGGAAAAATCTTAAATGTTGAAAAAGCAATGCAACATAAGGTATTTGAAAACGAAGAAATTCGTAGTATGTATACTGCACTTGGAGTAACTGTTGGTACCGAAGAAGATCAAAGAGCACTAAATGTGAGTAAATTGCGTTATCATAAAGTAGTAATTATGTGTGATGCCGATGTGGATGGTAGTCATATTGAAACTTTAATTTTAACTTTTTTCTTCCGCTATATGCGAGAATTAGTAGAAAATGGAAATATTTATGTGGCAGCACCACCTCTTTATTTAGTAAAAAAAGGGAAACAAAAAGAGTATGCTTGGAATAACGAAGATCGAGATGCACTAGTTAAAAAATTTGGAGGAGGAACAATACAACGATACAAAGGACTTGGAGAGATGAATGCCGTACAATTATGGGATACAACTATGAATCCAGAACATAGAACCATGCGACATATTACTATCGAAAATGCAGCAGAAGCAGATCGCGTATTTTCTATGTTAATGGGAGATGAAGTACCTCCACGTAGAAAATTTATTGAAGAAAATGCAACGTATGCCAATATAGATATATAAATTTAAAATATAATGAGTCCGAATTAGCATTCCCTATTCTATAAATAAAACAATATGAAACGATTTTTTGTTACTATTTTTTGTTTGATAACATTTAGTATATCTAATGCACAAAATTTTGAAAATATATTAGCTTCTGGAAAAGAAGATGCATCCATATATTTGGGAAATTATATGCAACCAATATTTAAAGGACTAGTTTATAATCTTAATGGAGGTTGGTACCATTCAGGTAAAACACATAAAAAATACGGATTTGATATAACCATCAATGCAAACGCTTCATTTGTACCACAAAATGAAAAGAATTTTCTTTTTAACAATTTAGATTATACGGTTTTAGAATTGGATGGAACAAATACTACCACCAATTTACCTACCGTTATGGGACAAACAAGTTCTCAACAAATAAATGTAAAAGTACCTATCGATGCTTTAGGAAATATTATTCCGAATGGCAGTATCGAAATTCCTGTTGGGTTTAGAGTTGCTTCTTTTGAAACTTTAGATGGTATTGAAGACGAATTACCAGTTTCGGCTGTACCAACAGCAATGATTCAAGTAGGAATTGGTTTGCCTTCAAAAACAGATGTGAAATTGCGATATATACCAAATGTAGGTAGAGAAGATGTAAAGTTCAATTTACTAGGAATTGGTTTTCAACACAACCTATTACAACATTTTTCTATTGCAGATAAAGCTCCAATATTTGACTTGTCTATCTTAGCAGCCTATACCACATCGACAACAACGTATACACCAAAAAATTCGAGTATAGGAATTAACCAAGAAACAAGTATAAAAATCAATGCATATACTGCACAATTAGTAGCAAATTTAGATTTTAAAATTGTCAATTTTTATGCTGGTTTAGGATATAGTGCTGGTAATGCAAGTATGCAAGTAAAAGGAGATTATACCTATACATACAATCTTGAAAACACAACAGGATTGCCTTTAGGAAATTCAATCACACAAACAATTCATGATCCTATAAATATTAGTTATAATTTACATGGCGCAAAGGCAACCGTAGGAGCTAGATTAAATTTAGCATGGTTTAAAATATTTGCCGATTATTCGTTTCAAGGATACAATACCGCTAATGCAGGAATAGCATTTAGCTTTAGATAAAAATAAATAATAAATTCAAAAAAAAATGAAAGTAACAGTAGTAGGAGCAGGAGCAGTAGGTGCAAGTTGTGCAGAGTATATTGCCATTAGAAATTTTGCTTCGGAAGTAGTAATATTAGATATTAAAGAAGGGTTTGCAGAAGGTAAAGCAATGGATTTAATGCAAACTGCATCCTTGCTTAAATTCGATACCAAAATTACTGGAGTAACAAACGATTATTCTAGAACAGCAAATAGCGATGTTTGTGTAATTACATCTGGAATTCCTCGTAAACCTGGAATGACAAGGGAAGAACTAATTGGTATCAATGCAGGAATTGTAAAAATGGTATCGGCAAGTGTTTTAAAACATTCGCCAAATGTCATTTTTATTATTGTTAGCAATCCGATGGATACTATGGCATACTTAGTACACAAAACAACTGGTATTGCAAAAAATAGAATTATTGGAATGGGTGGCGCATTAGATTCTGCTCGTTTTAAATACCGTTTGGCAGAAGCATTAGAAGCTCCTATTTCGGATATTGATGGAATGGTAATTGGTGGTCATAGCGATAAAGGAATGATTCCGTTAACACGTTTAGCAACAAGAAATAGTGTGCCTGTAACTGAATTTTTATCCGAAGAACGTTTAGAAAAAGTTGCGGCAGACACAAAGGTTGGCGGTGCTACATTAACTGGATTATTAGGTACATCTGCTTGGTATGCTCCTGGAGCTGCAGTTTCTGGAATGGTACATGCCATTGCTACTGATGCTCAAAAAATGTTTCCAGTTTCTACCTTATTAGATGGAGAATACGATTTGACAGATATTTCAATTGGTGTTCCTGTAATATTAGGTAAAAATGGTATTGAAAAAATAGTTACAATAAACCTAAACGATGCCGAAAAAACAAAAATGCAAGAAAGTGCTACAGCCGTTAAAAAAACGAATGGTCTATTAGAACTTTAGTATGCAATAATACGATTAGGTGGTAGATTAAATTTGCCACCTTTTTTAGGTAGCAATTATACCAATTCAATTTCAAAATCTACAACCACCTCCTTCCTTTACAATAGCACCTCCGTTTGAGTAGTGTCCATTATTGTGTGTGTCATTTTATTATCATTTTTTTTCATAAGCTTCTCTAAGTTTTTCTTTTAATTCATTGGCTTCTAGCCTAGCATTTTCGAATTTAACAATAGCATCTTCGGTAATCAAATCAACCGTGTTTTTATTAGAATCTAACCAAAGATAGGGTGTATTATCTTTATAATAATATGAATTCGTCTCTGTTAAGCTTACCAATTTGTGGTTATATTTACCGTTTTCAAGACGGGAAAAATTATGTTTTTGATCATAGACTAGAAATAATTCATTGTTTTTTATACAATATAGTGTTTCTCTCTTGTATGATTCTCCTATTATTTCTAGTTCTATTAGTTGTAAATTACCTTTTTTATTATAATAACCTACTGCCGAACCTCCTTCTACAGACATATTTTCAACAGGAATAAGTATTTTATCCGTAATAGATGTTGAAGTGTATATATTTTTAGGATATACTTCTTTTTGATTTATATATATGGCAACTCCATGAGCGTCATAACCACTAGACCTTACACCATTACCTGATTCTTGCATAATCTTAAACTCACGTCCATGATACGTCCTTGCTCCTTCATCAACTATTGATTCTTTAATTATAATTTCATCTATAATTATCATATTTATTTTACCGTTTATCATTCCATGAGTTCCTAAATCATATCTATATTCAGAAGCTATATGCATTGGCTTTAACTCTCCTGAAGGCTCTTGAATTAATGTGTAATTTAAAGTTTGATGATACGATTTTCGATTGTTTTTCATTACTCTAGGGAGAGAATTTTGGGTAAGTTTAGTATCAATATTATAAAAAAAGAGGGTAGAATTATTGTGAGCTTGGATTTTATTCATCAATAAAGAATAGTAATCTTTAGATGGCATATCAACATCTCCTAAAGAGATGTTATTATTGTCTAGAATTGTAATTATACTTTTGTGAACAGGCACATTTTGACTATATATCATATTTGTGGTCAGGAAAATAATTCCAAGATTAAGTATTAATAATTTTATTGTTTTCATATTTTGATACATTCTATTTCTAAAAAAATCTCATTAAAACAAAGTGCTATTTTCAAAAAATCAACCATTGCTTGTTAGTAACCATCTATTTATACCAACTCAACATCAAAATACGCTATAAATTATTTATCTTTTCACGGTTTTACTGCACTTTAAATTTAAACCATAGCTATGCTATGCTTGAAATTTTAAGATTGTAAAACATAAAAATATTTTAAATCTATTTAGCGCATTTCAAAATTGAATTGGTATTAATAGATTTTTTGCTTTGTTTCTATAATTTTATAGAGCTAATTTTCCTTTAAAAAATTAGCAAAGCGTCTCGTCTTTGAATAGCCATATTGCGTTTATTTTTATTCGTCCTAATTATTCTTTAATTATTTTTTTTAATATCTGTTTATTTTCAGTTGAAATTCGCACAAAGTAAATTCCTTTTTTTAAATGCTTTATACCGATACTTGTATTATTGGAATTTCTGATTTTAAAGTTACTAACAATCTGTCCAATTCCATTATAAATTATTATATTTTTAATGTTGTTTTTGCTTTTTATTTTAAAGAAATCATTTGCAGGATTTGGGTATAAGGTTACATTAGTTAATAGTTCTTCGTTAACAGATAATGAATTCGGTAAAGATGCGAAAAAACTATATGCAATATTACCATCATTTGCTCCTGTACCAAAGTCTGAATGAAAACATATTTTATCTCCATTAGGAGAAGCAACTGCCATTGGAGATTGGTCGTAACTAATATCACTACTAAAATGATGTCCAAAATGCTCTACTATTCCAGAATTATCTAATTTTACAGCAATTAGTTGTTTTGATGACGGATTAGCTGATGTAGCTTGTGTGATATATGCCCAACCTGGTCGGTTTATGTTTCTACAAGAAATATGACCAGACGCTGTGATTTCAGATGAATTATTAACTTGTGTTTCTCCTGTTCCGTTTAATTTTTGCATAAAAACACCTGCTTGTCCTGCGGTAAATTGCACCAAAACTTCATCACCATCGACTGCGTAACCAAGGTCTCCATGATTTCCATAAGGAGCAATACGATTTTGATATTGCATATTGGCTCTATCATAAACTTCTACTCCATAATGATCATTACCGTTTTGATCTACATAAAAACCAACAGTGTTTCCAAATGTATTTGAATACATAACAACGACATAATCTCCAGATTGCGATACAGAAACCCAATCAATATATTGTGGTGCGTAATCGGGACCGTTTCCCCAACCATTTACAAAAGTTGTTGTAGATACTATTTGGTTACCCTGTAAATCAAAAACAATAACATCTAAATCGTTGTTTGCTTTTTTACCAACTAAGGCAACATAATGGTCGTTTTTATCTATATTTGCTTCTCCTGGCCCTAATTTTACAAGTTCGTAACCAGGAATATTTGCAACTGTTTGTGTTGTATTGGTTGATACGATATATTTTTTAATATCTCCATTTTCTCTAAAACTCCAAATTACATCGGCATCTGTATTGGACCAATAACTTGGATACATACTTGATAAAGTTCGTTCTTCTTGGTACGTTGTTGCATTATATACTTTCCATGAAGAAATTTTATATTTTGTTTGATTGGCATTCCAAACTTGTGTTTTAGCATATTCGTGAGTTGGATACCAAACTTGTGGATCTCCATTACCATCATTATAATGAACGGCTTCGGTAACTCTTGTTATTTCTATAGATGAAGGAACAGAATTATCTGTTATAGTTTGCCCATAATTTGGTATTGCTGGTGTGTTTGGTGGTACTATACTTTGGTATTGTATGTTATCTGGATATTGTTGAGATTTTACGGATTGCAAAAAAAATATTACTGTTAAAATACTTAGTGTTATTTTTATTTTTTTCATTATTATAGTTAATTTATTGTTGTTAGTTACTATTTATTTTTTCGTTAAATTTATCGGAAAATCTAAGATTTTGTTATAATCATGGCAGCAACGGTATATCTAATACATACTTCATTTAATATCGAGACATCTATTGCATAACAAATATACAAAAAAGCAATAAACCAAAATAATACGAATTTAAAATTTCTGCTAAATTCGTGATAGAGTTTATACCAACTCAACGTCAAAATACGCTATAAATTATTTTGATTTGGCGCATCTTGAAATCAAATTGGTATTAAACAAAATTTTTTGGTTTCATATAATTGATTTATTCTCGATATTTTTTTTATTAAAAATGGCAAAAGGAAACTTATTTTCTCTTATAACTTCCATTTTAAAACCTGTATACGCATTTATTTTTTGTAAATCGTCTAACTTAAATTTTGCTTGACTTGCATAAGGTGCTATTTTTAGTTTTTGTAAGTGTCTTGCTATATATTCTTGCTCTGTTTGTCCTGGTGTTGGTATAAAAAATACTTTTTTCTGTAATACTGCTAAATCCATTACTGTTGAATATCCAGAACGTGAAACTACAAAATCGCTTTGTTTTATTGCTTTTTCTAATTCTTTTTGTGTTAAAAAATTTATATAAGTGGTATTTTTTGTATTGGCTATGGTTTGTTTTTCGGATACTATTCCTCTTACAAAAAGTACTTTTTCGGAATAGTTTGTAAACTCTTTTATTATTATTTTTTCTAAAATACTTCGTTGTGGTTCTGCTCCTGATAATAATACTAAAACACTGTATTTTTTTATTTCTTCTTTTTTTTCGTTTTTAAATCTACTTAATATACCTATATATCTTGCTTTTAATTTTAGTTTGTTATTCTCCGATAATTTTCCTGCTAATCTTGGTTTCTTCGCATAATCTGGTATCCAAATTTCATCAAAATTTTTCATTATTTTTTGATGTAATTTTGTTGTTATTCTTGTTGTTACTCCAGATGTTACTTGTACTTGGTGTGTTATATAAATAGATGGCACTTGTGTACTATATATTCCAAACCGATTGTCGGATATTATTCCTTTAAGATGTTCTTTTTTTACAATTTCTTGGAGTTGTTTTTGCTCTTTTTTTATTGCTGCTAGTATTTTTGGTGTTTGTATTGCTAATTTTATTTTTAAGTAATTTCCTTTTTTTGCATATTGTATATTATATGCTGGTAATTGGTATGTTTTTAGTTTTGGAAATTCTTGCTGTAATAGTATAAGCGCATCGCCATCGCTTGCTATTATTGGTTGATACTCTTCTTTTAGCAGCGCTTGTATTATTGGTATACATCTTGTTGCATGTCCAATTCCCCAATTTAGTGGCGCTACTAAAATTTTATTTTTGGGAGTCATTACGTCTTCTAACTATTTGACTTTGTTTATTCCAAAATTAGGCTTTTAAATCGAATCCTATATCTTTACGATAATTCATTTTATCAAATTTAATTTTGGCTATATTTTGGTATGATTTTTCTAATGCTTCTGTAAAATCTTTTCCATACGAAGTTATGGCTAGTACTCGACCGCCATTTGTTACTATTTTGTCTTGTACTTTTTTTGTTCCTGCATGAAATACAATAGAATCTGTCACGTCATTTATTCCTGTAATTTCTTTTTCTTTTTCGTACATTTCTGGATATCCTCCTGACACTAGCATTACTGTTGTTGTTGTTCTTTTATCAATTTCTAAGTCGAATTGATCTAATTTTTCTTCAGCCACAGCTTTAAAAAGTGCTACTAAATCGGATTGTATTCTTGGTATGACTACTTCTGTTTCTGGATCGCCCATACGCACATTATACTCTATTACCAATGGCTCTTTATTTACTTTTATTAATCCAATAAATACGAATCCTTTATATGGTATATTATCTTTTTGAAATCCTTTTATCGTTGGTTTTATTATACGTTCTTCTACTTTTTTAAGAAATTTTTTATCTGTAAATGGCACTGGAGATATTGCTCCCATTCCTCCTGTATTTAATCCTTTATCTCCTTCTCCTATTCGCTTGTAATCTTTTGCATAAGGTAGAATTTTATAATTTTTACCATCTGTTAATACAAAACAACTGAGTTCTGTTCCGTCTAAAAATTCTTCGATTATTACTTTGTTACTTGCTACTCCAAATTTATTATTTGTGAGCATTTCATTTAGTTCGTTTTTTGCTTCTTGTAAATTGTTTATTATTAGCACGCCTTTTCCTGCTGCAAGTCCATCTGCCTTAAGCACATAAGGTGGCTTTAGATTTTCTAAAAAATCGCAACCTTCTTGTACATTTTCTTTTGTGAAACTTTTGTATTTTGCTGTTGGTATATGATGTCGATACATAAACTCTTTTGCAAATTCTTTAGATCCTTCTAGTGTTGCTGCTTGTTTTTGTGGTCCTATTACTGCAATGTGTTTTAATTGTATATCGTTTAAGAAAAAATCGTGTATTCCGTTTACCAATGGGTTTTCTGGCCCTACAATTACCATTTCTATTTGGTTTTCTAATACCGTTTTTTTTATGGCTTTAAAATCGGTTACCGTTATTGGCAGGTTTGTTCCTATCTCAGATGTTCCTGCATTTCCTGGCGCTATAAAAAGTTGTTGTAATTGCTCACTCTGTTTTAATTTATATGCTATTGCATGTTCTCTTCCTCCCGAACCTAATAGCAGTATATTAATATGCTTTTTCTTCACCTTTAAATGCGTTTGTAATTGTTTTTAATATTATTTTCATATCTAGAAAAAACGACCAATTTTCAATATAAAATATATCGTATTTTACTCTATTTTTAATATCGCTATCTTTTTCTATTTCTCCTCTATATCCTTTCACTTGTGCTAATCCTGTAATTCCTGGTTTTACAAAATGTCGTACCATATATTTTTTTACAATTCTTTTAAATATTTCGGATTGACTTAACATGTGTGGTCTTGGTCCTACCACACTCATATCTCCTTTAAGTACGTTTATAAATTGTGGTAATTCGTCTACACTTGATTTTCTTAAAAACGCGCCTATTTTTGTTACTCTAAGATCTCCTTTTGTTGCTTGTATTTCGTGTGCTAATTTATTTACTCCCATCGATCTAAACTTATAACACACAAATGGTTTTCCTTTTACTCCTTCTCGTATTTGTTTGAAAAAAACGGGTCCTTTTGATTCTTTTTTTATTAAAAAATACAAAAGTGGTACTAACCACGATAATAAAAAAAGAATTACGAACAAAGAGAATATAATATCAAATATTCGCTTTCCTGTTTTTATTAAGGTATTATCAAACGCTAACTTACGCACCGATAATACTGGTACATATCCATAATAATCTAATCTCATTTTTGAAAATAATTCTGACGAATCTGGTATCAGCTTTAATACTTTTACGTTATCATCGGCAAAATCCATAAATTTAATAATTTCTTTTTGAGATAATGAAGATATGGAACAGTATATTTCGTCTACATTATTTTCTTTTATATACGCAAAACTATCTTCTATTTTTCCTAAATAATTTGGTTTGATTACTTCTTTGTTATCAAAATATCCTTTATAATGAAATCCAAAATCTTGGCGTTTCTTAAAAAACTCTACTAGCGGTCTTACATCTTTATTTGATCCTACTACGATTACATTTCTAAAATTATATCCTTCTAATCTATATCTTCGCAATCCATAAAAATACAATGTTCTAAAAATAGTAATTGCTGTATAAATAGATATTAAAAATGCTATTTGTTGTCTTGCTTTTAAATCTTGATCAAAAAATGCATAGTAGGCAAAATAGGAAAGTGAAAATACAGAAAATTGGAAAAATAATTGCGAAATTATTTTTGGAACTTTGGTATATCTATTAAAGCTATAAATTTTTGTAAAATATCCTATCAACAGCCAAAATACACTTGTATATACATATTGTGATAGATATATTGATTCTCCTTTATTGAAATAATATAGTCCTATATTTATAATAAATAAATGCATTATTATAGATATTGGAATTATTAATATGGAGAATCTTCTATTCAATTCTTAAATTTATTTACTTTTTTTTGTACAAACTCTTCAAACTCCTTTTCAAAACGTTCTTTACTAAATTTTTCTGCGTTTTTTCTAATTGCATTACTATTAAATACAATTTTTTCAAATTTTGTTACCGCTTCTATTATAGATTCTTCTGTTTGTTCTTTAAAAAACACTCCTGTTTTATTTTCTAGTATTGTTTCTAAACTTCCTCCTTTTCCATAAGCTATCACTGGCGTCCCACATGCTTGTGCTTCTACCGAAATAATTCCGAAATCTTCTTCGGCTGCAAAGACAAATGCTTTGGTGTTTTGCATGTATTTTATTAAGTCTGACTTTGGTACAAATCCTTTCATTTCTACATTTTTCGTTGCTATTTTTTTTATTTTATTGTAATCTGGTCCATCGCCAACCACTATTAATTTTTTGTTTGGCATTTTTGCAAATGCACTTACTATTAAATCTAACTTTTTATAAGAAACCATTCTAGATGCTGTTAAATAATAGTCTTCTTTTTTTTCTTGTAATGTAAAACTTTTTACATCTACTGGTGGATAAATTACTGTTGCTTCTCTTCGGTATAATTTTTTTATTCGTCTGGCTATATAGTTTGAGTTTGCCACAAAATAATCTACTCTATTGGAAGATATTACGTCCCATATTCTAATTTTATGCAATACTTTTTTTGCATACTTTGCTTTTAATCCCTTTTTTAAATTTGCTGCTTCTAAATATGGATGGTATAAATCCCATGCATATCGCATTGGCGAATGACAATAACAGATATGTAACTGATTTGCATTGGTTAATACTCCTTTTGCTATGGATGCTGATGACGATATTACTACTTCATAATCTTGTAAATCGAATTGCTCTATTGCATAAGGAAATAGTTGTAAAAATTTGCGATGATTTGATTTTGCTGTTGGTAGTTTTTGTATGAAACTTGTTTTTACTTTTGCTCCTTTTAGTATAAATTCTCTATCTTCTTCTTTTAAAAAATCTACTAATGCATAATGCTCTAAGTCATTCCAAATATTTACAAATGAATGTATTACTTTTTCTGCTCCACCATTTACGTAATACCAATCGTGTACCAATGCCTTTTTCATAAATTGCCTTTTAAATATTTGAGATTACTTAATAGTACTGCAAAGATAATACAACTTATTAGAGTATATGTCCCTGTTCCTTTAAAAAAATTGAATGTTAACATAAAAAAATTAGTAAAAAGTAAAAATATCAATATTGGTGCAAAATAATACTGTTTTTGTTTTACTTTATTATATACTATCTTTTGAATTGCTCCTAATGCAATCATTACTAGTAACGAAAACCATCCAAAATCAATATACATTCCTCCAAAAAAACTAATAAACGTATATCCTCTTGGTGCTGATTTTGATATTTTTTCTAAATCTACATTGGATATTTTATATTTATTCGTGAATTTTGGTAGTACATAAAATGTATATTTTCCTAATTGTCTTTTGTACTTATTTTGTTTGTAATATTTAACTACATAATCAAACTCAAAAACGCCATGTGTATAATATTGTCCTATCTGTAAAGCCGATAATGCCATTTTTTTTTGTGAATTTGGTACTTCTTTATTATTCATAAACCTAACAATCTTTTCTTTTGGCTTTAAAAAATCATTATAAATCGCCTTTTCTATTAAATATTTATATGGATTTTCATTTTTTGGACCTTCTCTTTTCATTAATATTTTAGTGGAAATAAAAAATAACATTCCGATTGCTGTAATAAAAAATAAGATGTTTCTTTTTGTGAATTTTATGCTATTTGTTATTAGTACTATTATTATAAAGAATACAAACGTTTGTAAAAATGGACTTCTTGATCCTCTTAAAACTGCCTCTACTAGCGGTAAAATAAATAATAATGCTGCTATTATTATTAGTCTTTTATTGGTTATTTTTTGAAATAGCAGTAACAATAATGGTACAAAAAACAAGGTTTTAAATATACTTGCTAAAATTAAAAATACACCATGCGAGCCTTTTATTGCTAACATTCTATTTTGATGAATGGTATTTGAAAATCGCAATCCTCGATAATAAAAAAGATCGATAAATCGTATACTATAACATAGTAATACAAATACGATAATATAAACAACACATTTTATTTGTAATTTTATTGGTTTGTTTTTATTTATGGATGGTGTGAGTATATAACCAAGTATAATAAATAGGTAGCTTAACACTATAAATACTAGCGTTTCTGTTTTCATTTTGTTTACCACATAAGCTGGTGTAAACAAAAAAACGATAAACCATACTACTATTCCTCCTAAAATACTTAGAAAAAAAGGTTGAAATACAGTATCTTTATGCGTTCTATTTTTTATTATTACCGTAATTATTTTAAAAAATTATATATTTGACCTCTCAAAACTTTAAAAGTAAATGATTTTTTTTAATAATAAGAACAAACTTAATTTTTTATTAGTTGGCACTCCTCTTCTTTTATTAGTTTCATTTATTATGATACAATTATTTACAGTCCAAAATCCAAAATTAGATTTAAAATCAAATAATTTTTTACCTAAACTTAAAAAGGAATATGTTTATAAAATTGAACAAACTATTAAACAGGACTCAACCTTATTGTATTTTACTGATTTTTTAGAAACTAATTTTGAACGAACTTTAGTTTTAATTAAAAAAAATCCTTCAAAACATGAAACTATTTTAAAACAGGAATTAATTCGCTTAAAAGAAATTTTATTGCAAGAAAAAAAGAATTAATGTAGATATTAAATAAGTAATAGTAATAACAATAATAGATTTTTTAAATCGTATTTCCTTTTTATACAAATTATAATATTGAACGAGTACTGTGATATAAAAAACACTATAATGTACAAATGCTAATAGTGATAATGTTAATTGATTTTTAAGCATATATATCACTAATAATCCTACTCCTATTAAAAGCAATAAAAATGGATTTGTTTTCTTAGCTAACCCTTCTCTATCTACAATACTCGAATTTAATGCAGATGCAATCCATAGTAGCATTTGTGCTGATAGAATAAAAAATAATATTTTATTTTCTTGATATGTTTCTCTGTAATAATTAGAAAATTGTGGCAATACGAATGGTAGTATCCAATAGACACTTATAGATATAACATAAATTCCAATAAAAAATAATGAAAAGTACTTGTCTAATATTTTGGGATTATAGGTATAAATTTTTTTAAAAAACATGATATTTACAACTTGGTGTATTACTACAACAACTGCTGCTAATCGATAATAAAATCCATAAATACCAATTGTTGCATCATCAAAATAACGTTCTACAACAATTCTTCCTCCTACTGTAATTGCAAAAATTAATATGGATCCTAGTAATATATGTGAACTAAATTGTAATATCTCTTTGTATTTCTTAAGAATATTCTCTTTATCTATTTTATAGAAACGATACAATCCATAAAAAATATATACAAATGCGTATCCAAACATAATGGTACTAATAGACTCTAATATTGCTGGTATAATTTGTAATATAACTCCTATTATATAGAATAAAAGCATAAAGTATATTCCAGAATCTACTAATACTGCTTTTAAGATAGATTCTTTTGATTTTAATTTTGTAGAATAAAATTGTTGATTTGCTACCAGATAAGCAAAATTTAATGCCAAATATATTTTTAGATTATAAAGTGATAATCCATAATATAAGAACTGATTTATTACAAAAATAAAGAGTAACCATATTGGATGTATGTGAAATGCCTTTTCACTTTCTACATCTTTTTTTCTTAATACAAAATAAGGATATGCTCCTGACATTCCTAAACCAAAACCTGCGGATACTAACATGCCTAAACCTGCTAATGCATATTCGATAATCCCATAATCTTGTTTTGTTAAGATATCTGCTAGCCATAATGGTACAACATACACTATTATTTTAGCGATTCCAAAAATCAATAAAAAAGGGAATATTTTCTTTATAAATTGGAATATTTTTATATACATACTAGTGTCTTTTTTTTAAGAAAAAAGGAATCATAAATGAAAAAACAACCACTCCATGCTGTCTATTAAGATAGGATTCTACCATAGATGCGATGGCAAAAAAGAGCGCAAATACCAATCCAAATCCTCTTATATGAAATCCTTGTTTTAGTAACATAAATACTAATATTAGAAACAAAAAACCTCCTAAAATTCCTGTTTTTAAAAATTCTTCTAAGTATTGATTGTGATTATTTACATCTCCTTGCATTCCAAATCTAAACTTTACCAACTTGTATTGTTTGTCTAGTTTTTCTTGAAAATCTCCTGTTCCAACTCCAAATGGCAATGCTTTTTTTATTTCTTTTAAAGATAGGTAATCTATTAATATTCTATGCTCTAAAGTATTCTTTGTTATTGTAAATCTGTTTTTGGTAATTATCTTTTTCATATCAAAACTTGTAGTTTTTAATAGTACTGATATTCTATTTTTCACTATTGGTAATTGGTATGCTATACTTCCTATAATTAGACTTAGTCCTACTATTAAAATGACTTTTTTTCGTTCTTTAATTCCTTTTTTAATCAACAAACCTATTGTGATTAGTATTAAAAATAAGAGAGCAGTTTTATTCCCTAATAATACCAACATCATTATCGAAACCAGCAACAATATTATATTAATTAATAGATTATTTCTACTATTTATTTGTCTTAATGATTCAAGTATTGGTATTAATAAAATAAATACCAAATAAAATTGACTTATGTGTAATCTTTCGTTTAATGTAAAGTGCACAAAAGTATTTAATGTTCTTTTTTCTATTACTAGATGAATAAATAAATAATAAACAAATATTGAAAGAATTGCATATTTTAAAAAATTTAGTAATTTATTCCAATTGTTTTTACTTAATTTTTCTACACTAATTATTGCTGGTAAAAAAAATATAGGCAACATAATTAATACTTTCCGTTTTGCTATATCTATATTCTGTGAGTAAAACACTCCTATTAGTTGCGCAACAAAAAAGAGCACATACAATAATACTATTTTATTATTTTTTATTTGGTGCAATTTCTCTTTTATACTTTTTTTATTATCTATAAAAAAATATAAAATGAATAAAAAAATTGCAATATTACTTATAGCATAAGATAATATAAAACTAATAAACGTGATGCCTAGTAATATTAAAAAATACGTTTCTCTATTTTTTGGTAAACTAATACTCATTCTCTACCAATACATTAGTAAACTTATCTGTTTTTATTGGTAATTTTTTAGCATTTGAGTTAAAGTGAATATTTGAAATAAATGTTGGATTTGCTGAGATTCCTAAACCTAAATGTAAACTGTATTTTCCTTTATTTGGTTGTGTGTTAATTACCAAACTATCTATATTACTAAAATTACATTTATTTATCCAAAATCCTGTAAATTTATTTACATCCTTTTTATCTGCATCTCCTAATCCAGCAAGCCCTTTATTACTTCCGAACCCATAATTAGTAATTGTTGCTTTTTTAATATTATGATTATTACCTGTTAGATAAACAGCAGATCTTGCTACATCTGATATTTTTAATTCATCAATGGTTACATTTTCTGGATTATTATTCCAACCATGTACTTGCAATGCTGCTGCTACTTCTTTAAAATACGGATTATTGCCTCCTCCTGTATTCTTAATTTCTAGATAATTAAAATGTATGTTTTTTGCTCCAATATATATACTTACTCCTCTATTTTTTTTATGTTTAATACTTTTCGACGTATCTGTCTTAACCAATACTTCTTCAAAATTAATATTGGATGATTTTCGAATAAATAATTTATCTAAAACGGTTATTTTTCCTTTTAATTCTATTTTATTAGATGTTATAGAGTCTTTTTCTATAACATATAATGCGCCAAAGATTGCATCTTCAAAAATAAATTTAGCATCTGTAACTCCTTTAAGATAGAAACGTATATTGTAATGTCCTTTTGGAAATGTTATTTGTTCTCCTTTATCTGCTAGAGCAATAATAGCATTTAAGTACTTTCCATTTACTGGTTTATTTGGATATACACCATAACGTCTCGCATCTCCTTTTTTATATAAAGTATCTTTTACATATTCGGATTCTATATCTATTGTTTGTTTACTATTATCTATGGTTTCTTTCTTCTTGTCACATGAAAATAGTAGTAAAAAAATTATTATTGCTGGAATTAATGTTTTCATTTTAAAAATCGTTTTTATTTTTTTATTTTTTTTCATATACCTTATCGGCTAAATTCAGTTCTACTTTACTTAATTTTGATTTTATTTTTTCGATATCATTTTCTATAAATCGCAAACCGCTACTTACATACATACCTTTTTTTTCTAATTTTTTAGATATAACACTACCACTTCCTACATGTATTGCATCTGCAATGGTAACATTTGGATTAAAAATACAACCAGATCCTATATATACATTATTACCTATTGTAATTTCACCATCTATACGTATTCTATCTTCTCCTTTTTCTGCATGATAGTAACCATGTGTCCACAATTGTGAATTTATTCCTGCTAATGTCGTAAAATCTCCAAAGGTAATACTTCTTGTTACATCGACATGATGACTCGTGGTTATACAAGCTAATTCTCCTAATTGTAATATGGATTCTCCATACGTGACTCCTTTTGCTCCTCTTATTATATAGTTCTTATTTCCTATTATTGCTCTTTCTTTTAAAACCAATTTAAATGGTCCTTTTAAAATATTTAAATAACCTATTCTTGATTTTATTTCTAAAATAACCTCCTCATTTTTTATTAAATTAAAATGTCCAATTTTGGAATTATCTCCTAAATTAATTTTATTTGCATAAATAAACGAAAAACCTATCTTAACATTTTTACCAACCTTTCCTCCAAATAGCCTTAACACAAAAACCAATAAAAAACTTGGTAGTAGTAGTGTGCATAATCCTATAAATAGTAATCTAACTTTTCTCATTTATAAATATTTCGAAGTCTTGGGTTTACAAAATTAATTAATATCTTTAACTATTTACATGATATTTTTTGATAATTTAAAACTATTCTCCATTATTTAAATTTCTATTTCTTGCACCTACAACAATTGCATTTTCAGGTACATCTTTTGTTATTACTGCTCCAGCTCCAATTAATGCATTTTTATGGATGGTAATTCCTGCTAAAATTAACGCATTTGATGCTATCCAAACGCCATCTTTAATAATAATTGGTTTTGAATAATGCTTATATGGTGGCTTTTTAGATAAATCTAATGCTGCTGTTTCTACAATTACTCCTCTAGATAACGTAACATTATCTCCAATTATTATTTTCGATTTTGCTCCCAAACTACAATTTGGACCTATAGCTACATTATTACCAATGCTAATATTTTTTCCATATTTAATTTCTACACTATAGTGGCAAACCGATTCTCCTGAATTTGGGACTAATGCTTTAAATCTAAAATGACTCCATACTCTAGAATGTATCCATTTGAATTTAATGATAAACAAAGAGAATAGTTTGATTGGATAAAAATTAGCTAATATTCGTATTGTTTTTTTCATTTAAACTATTTTTAAATTATTTGGAACTATTCTAAACAGTAATAATGTAATTATAAAAGCAAACAAAAAATAAGAAGAAGATCCTAATAAAAAATTTATAAAAAATGAGGTAATAATTATAGTACATAAATAGCCGTAAAAAATTACATATTGTGTAAATCCTAATTTTGCATAACAATATACTTTTTTCACAAATCTTCCCATAAAAAACATAATAATTACTCCAAATAAACCAAAATCAATATAAAAAGGTCCCCAAAAAGTACTATAAACAGATTTTCTAGATAATATTTCATTTAATTCTGTAAAACTTCTTAATGGAACTCCTACTGCTTTAAAAAATTTAACAAAAACATTAAATTCATATTCTCCATAATAATATCCTGTTTTTTTATCTAAATGATTAACCAGACGTATATATTCTATAACACCATGAGCGAAATAATGTTTTAAGCTAAAAATACCTATTAATTTGCCTTGCTCTTCTTTAGTTGCATTATAAAATTCAGCTTTAAACGCTTCATCAAATTTTACCCATTTATTATTTTTCATTTCCATTATTCTAATGGCATGATTACCAAATCTAAACCTATCCATTCTATCACCAACAACTTTAACCGAATATCCTATAAATAATACTACTACAAGCAATGCTGGAATTAATATCTTTTTTTTAAATAAAAATTTTGGAATTTGCACCAGTCTATATCCATATAGTTTTATTTTTAAAAAAATAATATTAAAATTCTTAAAAAAAGAAGCATACATGACAAATACCATAGTTGTTCCCAATAAGGCAAATGTAGATCTTCCTCCCATAAAATAACCTTCTATAAATGGGTACATTCCAACTAAAATAATTAAAATTAAAAAAAACTTATTTAGTATCTTAAAATTATAAATTGCTATTGAAATTGCTATAAAAGAAAAAGGGTACATTACTGAGGCAACAATACCTATTGCTCCTCCTGACAATTCTTTTCCCATATTTTCTAATCTTTTTTCAAAGATATTCTGTGCTGTAAAAATACCTGTTTTGAAAAAGCCAATATAAAATTTTAATAAAACTCCAATAAATCCAATAATAAATAATATCGTTAGTAATTGCTTTATCTTAGATTTTGAAGGTTTTATTTTGTTTATATATTTTTTTATATGAATTGTTTTTAATCCTAAATAAAAAAATAATATGTAAAAAAATAATACTGTTATCGGAAATAATGCACTACCATTGTATATATATTCAACTGATATTTGCACGTAAAAAAACAACCAAATTAAAAAGGAAATTAATACTAATTTAAACGGTTTAAATACACTCATATTTATATCGAATATTCTACCTGAAAAATAAGTCTTGGTTTTTTAGGTGCCGTACCTTTATGATATGCAAAAGTATCTTCAAAAAAACCTTCTCCAGCTTTTCCTGTCATCACATTAATTTGATCTTTCTTAAACATTTTTCCTACTTGTTCTTCGGATAATTTTCTATTTATTTTTTCATATATAGATTTCTTTTTATGTGTATTAGAAATTATCACATGTGGTCCACAATCTAAATCAACATCGGTAAGGTATATAAAAAATTTAACAAATTTGTACGAATCTATATCGTAATGATATCCATAATTATGTACATAACTTTCTTTATCTTGAGGAAAAGACCACCAAGAATGTGTGCTTTTTATTTTCGGTTCTTTTCCTAAATATTTTTTTGCTATTTCTACTAATTCTGTATTGTGAGCTAATTGTTTTGCTGTATCGCAATTAACATAAATATCTTTATCTAAATACCATAAATCTGTATGTGGTTTTTTGGGATTTTCATAATCAATATTAAATATTTTATTAGAATATTGTCCTTTATAACTTGCTTTTTTCGCATAATTAATAAGACTTTCTTTTGCTCTTTCAGGCAATTGAAATGTTTGTGAAAATCCTATATCTTTTATATGATTTACAAAACTAGCAACATCAACAGCCATATCAATTTCATCCATTTTTACTAGTTCTGGATTTTTTTTTACTAACGATATACCAATTTTTCTAGTAAAATTAAATCTACAAACCAGACGCATTGATTTTTCTTTTATTTTTGATATCATATATAATTATAGATTATAATTTCAAAGTTACTATTTTTAATAGTATTTAACTTAAATATTATGTGTTAAAAATATTTTTTTTAATGAATTTTCAAAATTAATAGTTACATTATTTCTTAATTCATCCAAATTATGTTCAAAATCTTGTTTTATATAATTTATTTTAATGTCATTATAATTAAATTTAAAATTAGATAGAAGTATATTTTCAACACAATATTTTGGTTTTTTAATTTCTAAATTAATGACTCTATGTTGCATTGTGGCATAAATAATATTAGGCGAAGCGAAAGGCATTATAGATTTTATTTGATAATATTTACAACTATTATTTACAATTTGTTGGGTTGAACCTTGTAAAAAAGTGAAGGTTTTAGCATACATCTCTAAACTTAAATAATTGGTTAATTTTTTTTCTGCAAAAAACAATTTACTACTTAAGTAATTGTAATATTTATCTGTTTTTTTAGTATCCAAAACTCTACAATATCTATATTCATCCATTAAAGCAAGAAGTTGCTCTTTTTTGTTTTTACCTATTTTAAAGTGTTTTTTTGTTTTAAAATTTAATAAAATTATGCCAATTTTCGATAAAATTGATTTTGGTTTAAACATCATATTTCTTCTTAAATAGCTAATTATACTACTTTCTGAAGGACCAAATGTAAAAATACTGTCCGATGTCGATCCATTTACAATTAGTATTTCCTTACCATAGTTTTCTTTTATTTTTTTTACACCAATATAATGTAGCGGTGTAAAATGTTTATCCATTAATTGATTTAAGCTGATTTCTAATTGCTCTTTTTCTGAAAAGCTATGAAGATTAATTTTAATTATTTTTAGTTTTATATTTAACGCTTCGGCTACTTTAGTGACTTTTTGAAAATCTAAATTTGCATGTTTAAATGTTGGTTCAATTTTTAAAAAAACGGCCACAAAATTAATTTTATGTTGTATTAAAAAAAGTGCTAATAAGCAAGAATCTTTTCCGCCAGAAAACATCAAAACAATCTTTTTGTTATTTTTTTTGATGTTACTAAAAGTATCGTTTAAATCGTTAAATACTTTTTTAGTATGCATTAGTTCATTAGGATTACTCTTTAAATCTTTAAAATAAAGGTTTTCTTCAATCTCTAAACTACTTATTTTGTTTACTGTTGCTGGTTTAAACTTTTTAATTTTCTTAAATAGTGTGTTTCCTCCAGTAGTGTAATCGTGTTTTTTCCAGTATTCATATTCCATTTCATTTAATTCTATTTTTTTTATTTTTTCTAATAAAAATTGGTAATTATCTGAAATATAAATAATGTCTTTTAATTTCGTATAATATAGTCTATAAGCTCCTATAATATCTGTAACAACCTCAACGTTCTTAGAAGTAATTTTAATTTTAATCCACGATCCTTTATAATTATTATATTCTAAATCAAAATTATTTGAAATCGGAAAACCAAAAAAGTATTCATTATTTTGTTCTTTAAAAACGGTATCGAAAATATTTATATTAACTATAAAATTATTGAAAGTAGCTGTTTTTTTGAACATAACTAGTGTTAGCATTAAGAAGTCAAAATTAATACTTTTTTTAACAACATCAATTTGAAATTGGCTTTTTAATAGTTCTTCAACAACAAATTTTGATTTCTTAACTTTTAAGTTATTAATGGATATATTTTTTTTAAAAAACATATATTTGAATTAATTTAAAATAGATATTTCTATGACACGTCTTTTTTTTACAATTCTATTTTTTTTTATTCTAAATTTTGTCAGTTTCTCTCAATCCATAACAAAACACATTATTGCAACTAGTGGAGGTTCTTATTCTGATAATGAAATCCTTTTTGAATGGACAATTGGCGAATTTACATATACAACTTTAAAGAACTCATCTACAACTATAACACAAGGTTTTCATCAAACATTTTTAAAAGGTCTTTTTACAGATAATTTAATTATTAACAAAATAAATGTTTCCCCTAACCCAACAAATGACAAAATTTTAATTAAATTGGATTTAAACCAAAAATCCAATATTAAAATTCAATTATTTGATCTTAAAGGAATGCTTTTAAAAGAAAACTATTTATTTAATAACAATATTTCTAAAACAATATTTCTTCAAGACTTTGCAAATGGCATTTATCAAATAGTAGTTACCATTAATGATAATTTTCTTAAAGTTTTTAAAATAATTAAAATATAAAATCATGCAAAAAACACTAATACTTTTACTTTTTTTCTGTACGACTCAAATCTTTTCACAAACACCTAATTTATTTAATTACCAAGGTGTGCTAAGAAATACCGAAGGAATTCCTTTAATTAACAAAAATGTTAGTTTACGGTTTTCAATAATGGAAGATAATGAATCTGAAACGTTAGTTTATGAAGAAGAGCATTTTGTTACAACCAATAGTATGGGTTTAATAAATATTGAAATTGGTAATGGTAACCCCACTTCAGGAAAATTTAAAACCATAACATGGGGGGAAAGTGGTTTTTTATTAAAAGTTGAGCTAGATAAAAATGGTGGCACTTTGTTTAAAGAATTGGGAAAATCTAAACTCAAATCTGTTCCTTATGCATTATTTGCAAACGAAACTAATATTAAAACTGGAAAATTTCTTGAATACAAAGATAAAGTTATATACAATAAGGGAGATTTAGATAGTATAAACGAAATTCAAAATTTAAAATTAATTAAGGATACATTATTTCTCTCTAAAGCAAACTATGTTTTATTAAATAATAATAATGCCTCTAATTCTGATTTTGTATATAATTTACAAAATATTAATGAAATAAGAGGTAATATTAGCTTGGCAGAAAAAGATGCTATAATAACACAAGGTTATAATACTCCAAAAGATGGTGGTGGTGCATATTACATTGTAGAATTAGACAAAAAAAAAAAAGATAATGGAGGAGATATTATTAGAATAAATAACGATTTAATTGCTTCTCTAGTTCCATATACTGATATTAATATTAAGCAATTTGGTGCTAATGGGGAGTCTAATAACACTGTAGATGATTATCTTAATATACAAAATGCTATTGATTATTGCCAAAGAAATAAAATTTATACTTTAAAAATACCTAGTGGAGAATATATAACAAGTAAAACATTGATAATTAAAAATTTAGAAAATGGGACAAGTTTTGTAAACTACAGAACTTCTGGATTATTCCTTGTAGGGGAAGGAGATAATACAACAAAAATAACAAGTACTAGTACTCATACTGGCTCCATGATAGAAATAATTGGAGTTACCAGAAGCAGTAGTTATATTAAAGGAGGAGGGTTAAAAGGTATTTATTTTGATGGAGGTAATAGAGGAGATATTACAAATCATGGTTTAAAATATATCGGTTGGTGGGCTGCAACAATAGAGAACTGTACATTTGTCAATTTTAAAGGAGATGGAGTTAGACAAATAACAAATAGCGTAGTAGATGGTAATCCTGATTTCACGGTATCAGATAGAGTGAAATTTAAAGGCGTTCTAATAAATAGATGTGAAGGCTATGGTTTTAATAACAATAAGATAGAAGGTATAACTGTTTCTGACTTAAAAGGGCAAGGTTCTCCAAGTATAATTTTTGAACATTGTAAAATTGGGATTTGTAAAAAAGGAGGGTTATATATCCAAAGTAGTGCTTTTAGAATAATTAACTCTTCTATTTGGGCTAACGGTTGGAACAAGGAGAGTGGAGGTGAAAACCCAAATAAAGCCTACGGTATTTATTTTGGTGGCAATAGTGTAACGTTTAACTCAAGAAATGTAATTGAAGGATGTGAATTTGACAATAATAAAGATGCACATATTGCAATTTCTTACTTGTCAAATACAAGAATTGCCAATAATAGATTTATTCATGAGATTAGAAATACTCATGACATTAAACCCTCTAATACCAGTATTATATTTGCACCTGATCTCGATAATACCCATGAATCGATAAGGAATGTTGAGTTTTCAAATAATTTTTTTAGAGTAGGCGCATCTTCAACGTATACTGGAGGAATACTTGACTTAACTATTTTTGATTGGGTTACAACTACAAATATTTCTAATATATATATTAATAAAAATTCTATTGTAAATAATAAAGTAAATGGAATGTATCATGCAAACATTACTTTTTTTAAAAATTACGATGAAAATAATGCACATATTAAACAGAATTATGTAATAGATAATAGAGGTGTATTTACCAAATCTAATGATACATCATTTTATGAAAATAGAAATATTGTAAGTCTTGGTAAACCAGCTCCATATTATATTGGCAGTTTAACTGCAAGTGATTACAGTCCAAACAATCAACTACAAGCTTTAAAATTTAATAACAACTTTCATAATTTTGATTTTGTAGATGATTTGTTTCCGTCAAATGGTTATGAAACATTAGATTACGATAGAACAACTGGTATTTACACTTGCCCTTATACTGGATTTTATACAGTAAATTGTTTTGTGGCAATTAGAAACCTTGGCATAAATGAAAAAGCAAGACTTCATTTAAAATGGAAAAAATACGATTTGAATACTAGTTATGTAATTCAATATGAATATGCTTGGGGAAATGATAGATCTAGAACAAACTTGGATCTAAACACAAAGTTATTTTTACATAAAGGAGATAAAATATGGTTTGAACTAGGAGCTGATGGTGGTTTGGAAGTTGAACCAAATTCAAACTTTAATCGTTTACATATTCAAATGACTAATTAATTACCGAAATAAATGCATCTAAAATCGTATTTATATTTTCAATTCCTACACAATTCCCGTCATTTAAAGGGTCATTAATAATTCCACAGAAGCTTGTTTTTGTTAGTAGATTTATATAATTTACTTTTTCTTCTAGGTTAATTTTCGGAAAAGTATTGTTTTTTACTTCTTGTAGTATTGGAAGTAACGCTTTTGTATCTGAAATAAATTTACAATTTTTATTGGTATTATTTAATGTTTTTATTAAAGTAACTACTGGCTTATTTGTTAATATGCATTCAATTGCAATAGTACCTGTAACGGTAATTACCATATCAAAGCTATTAAAAATAGCTTCCATTTTTGTGTCTAAATGTAATGCAATTACGTTTTTATTATTTTTTACAAAATCAATTAAATCTATTGATAATTCGTATTTACATTTTGGATTTAATTTTACATACAGTAATTCTCCTTCTTGTAATTGTTGGTAGATTTGTTTTAGTGTTTCTAATTGATCTCTATATTTTCTTCCCCAAACATCCAAATTTGCTTCTGGCTGCATTTGCATTGGATACAATATTGTAAATTTTGTAGTATCTATTTCTGTGGTAGAAATTTGATTCCATTTCGGAATACTTTGCTGTACTTCTTTATCTTTTTTATATTTTATTACTGGCGATGGTGTATTGTATTTTTCGCCTCTATAATAAGATCTTATTAGCTTTAACTTGTCTTTAATTTTATGATTTGTAGATTTCTTTTTCACAAACATATAATCTGGCTTTACTTTTCTATTTGTAATGGAATCTATAATTGCTAAAACCTCTTCTTTTGGTAAATTTTCATTACTTCCACCATAAGGTTCTAAAGTATCGTATTTATAAAAAGAAAATCGTCCTGTTGGATACCTACTTGTACTTGGATTTAAGTATGGTATTTCTTTTTCTCTACAAATTTTTATGGTTAATAATTCATGAAACGCTGTAGACTCTCCAAACACAACATCTGGCTGTATATCTTCTATACATTTTTTAATTTGTGCGTAATAGTAAGGTATGTAACTAGTATCTTTTTTTTTGAAAAAATTAATCTGCCTATCTGACTTTATAATATCTTTAAAAAATACCATATCTACAGACGTATTATCCTTTTTTGGATATGGAATTAAGGTACTTTTACCTATATTTACCTTAAAATTATGATTCTGTACTATCCAAAAAATTTGATGCCCCTTTTTCTCTAATTCTTTGGTTATTGGCTCATAAAAATAGGTTTTATATCTATTTTCTATAAAGAGTAATTTCATTTTAATTTTTAATCATATTTTTATTTAGAGGCTCTCCTTTTGTTATATTTTTAGTGAATTTTTTTCCTAAAATATCAACATAATATTTTGGATGTAATCCGTAACCTGGTCGTATTGATCTAATGTTTTCTTCTGTAAGCACATCTCCTTCTTTTACATCTTCTGTGACAAATAAGGATCTTGCAAATTTCCTATTTTTCTTTACCTTTTCAGAAATTTTATAAGATACTTTTCCTAGTAATTTTTCGGCATCTCTTACTGCTTTTACCATTTCTTTAAATTCTTGTTCATCTAAGGAAAAATCTGCATCTGGACCTCCAATTTCTTTATTTAGAATAAAATGTTTTTCTATTACTTTTGCTCCTAATGTGGTTGCTACTACTGGTGCGATATATCCATACGTATGGTCCGAAAACCCAACCTCAACACCAAACCTATCTTTTAAATCTGGTATGGTATTTAGATTTGCCAATGCTAACGGTGCTGGATAAGAGGATGTACATTTTAGCAGTATAATGTCATCGTTCCCTGCTTTTCTACAGGTCTCAACCGCTAAGACAACATCTTGTTCTTCTGCAATTCCTGTCGACATGATTATTGGTTTCCCTTTGGATGCTGCATAGGCAATTAATGGTATGTCTTGTATTTCAAAAGATGCTATTTTATATGCTGGAACATTTAATTTTTCTAAAAAATCTACTGCTGTTCTGTCGAATGGCGATGAAAAACAAATTAACCCTTCTTCTTTGGCTACGTCAAATAATTTTTGATGCCATTCCCAAGGTGTATATGCTTCTTTATACAATTCATGTAGTGTTTTTCCATCCCAAAGTGTACCTCCATCTATTTTAAAATAATCTTTATCACAGTCTAATGTTAAGGTATCTGCAGTATAGGTTTGTAATTTTATTGCATCTGCTCCTGTACGTTTTGCCGCTCTAATGGTTTCTATCGCTATATCTAAATCTCCATTGTGATTTGCAGATAGTTCTGCTATAATAAAACACGGTTGTTCTTTACCTATTTTTCTATTTGCTATCTGCATTAATTAAATTTTTTAAAGATTTCAAAGATACTTAAATTATCTCTAATAGCTTCTAACTGAATTACTCCATCATTAGTCACAACGTTAACTTTTGGTTTTAGTGTTATTATTGTTCCATTTTCATATCTGGATTTTTCCAATTTTATTATGGAAACCTTATCAATAATTATTTTTTCTTTTTTATAAAATGTAAATGCTCCTGGATATGGACTTGCCTGCGCTCTAATCCAATTTTTTATTTTCAAACTATTCCAATCCCAATTTATCTGTCCATCTTTTGGTGTTCTTTTTCCAAAATAAGTTGCTTCCTTTTCGTTTTGAAGCCTAAATTTAATTGTTTTATTTTGTAGCTTTATTAATACTTTTTCTATTAATGGATAATACAATTCGGCATACTTTTTTAGTATATCTGCTCCTGTATTTTCTTTTGTTATTGGCACTTCTATTTGTTCTATTATATTACCTGTATCACAACCTTCTTCAATTTTATGTGCTGTAATTCCTGCTTTATTTTCGTTGTTTATTATTGCCCAAACATGTGGTGTTCGTCCACGATATTTTGGCAATAAGGAACCATGTATATTAAATATTAGCTGCTTTGGATGTTTTATAATATCTTTTTCTATTAGGAATAGATAATTAATCGAAATAATTACATCTACTTCAATTTTTTTTACAAAACCATAGCCTTTTCCTTTTCTTGGGTTTCCTTTATATAGTGGAATGCTCTTTTCTTTACAATGTTTTATTATTGTTTCCGATTTACTATCGGTTAAAACAAATTGAACTTTGTATTTTTTTAAAATTTTGACTAAGGTTTCGTAACCTAAATTTCCACTTGCAAGAATTCCTACTGTTAGCATTTGTTTTTTATTAGATTTAAAAAATTATCTTTAATCTTTGGATTAAATAATTTTTCTTGTGCTTTTGTGTACGTATTATACTCTCCTTTTTTAATTACTTGATTTATTTTATTTTTAAAATCTTCTTTTATGTATGTACTAAAATCTCCAGCTTCAAAAATAGTCTTATTTTCTAAAAATCCTTTGTATATCAATTCTTGATTTTTGACATAATATCCTGATAATATCGGCATTTTAACACAACACAATTCATATAATATAGTACTTGCTGGTGCTATTGCAAAATTACTTTGCTTCATTATTGAAACCATTTTTTTTTCGGAAGCATTCTGTATAATCTCTATATTTTTATTTTTACTTGCCAATTTAAAAATTTCGATATGTTTATATGCTGCTCCTAAAACGATATATATTTTTTTAAACTGCCTTTTTTCTAACAATGCTTTTGTTGCTATTATGGATAAATTATACATATCTGATCCTCCAAAACAGATAAATGCTGTATCTAATTTTATAATATTCCTTTTCTGTTTTGTTGCTTCTATAAACATTGGTCTTAGTATGGCATATTCTGTTCCTAATGCAAATTCTGTTTGTTTTTTAGAATTAAAATCCTCTTTTTTTACACTTGGAGAGTGATTTACTACAATATCTGCATGCATATATTCTGTAGTTAAATCGTCTATATACATCAATTGAAATCCTTGTTTTTTTATTTCTTTTTGATAACTTGAAATAAATTGATAGCCATCTGCAATAATGATATATTTTGTAGCATTGTATTTCTTTGCCAGCCATTCTGGTTCTCTTTCAATACTAATTTCTTGTGGTAATATGACGATTGGATATTCTTTTGGTATGACACTAATTGTAGAATTATTTTTTGTGATAAATGTAAATTCATAGTCTTCTTTATACATTTCTACTAATGCAAAAAGACGATATAGATGTCCTAATCCTATTTCTGAATTTCCATCTGCTCTAAAAAGTATTTTCTTTTTCATGTAGTAATTTATACTTTATTTCTGCTAATTTCCAATCTTCTAGTGTGTCTATATCTTGTCCTTCGGATTCTTTTATTACGATAACACCAGTATTGTCTGTCCAAAGTTTTCCTTTTCTTACTATTTCTTTGGTTTTAAACCAATAAAATTGTCCTGAATCGTGGTATGCTTTTTCTAAATCTTGCGAACGACTGTTTAAGTGTTTTGGTTGAAATAAGGTCATTTTATTATCCGCATCTTTCTTTAATGCTCTTTGTATTGGAAAACTAAATTCCATTACTGGAAATACACAATCAAAATTCTTTTTTAGTAATAAATCAAATGCTTCTTTTAATTTAATTTCAGATACAAATGGTGCTGTTGGATAGATACAACAAGCGGTTTTAAAGACCTTAGCCTTTTGTTTATTATATAATTGTAATACTTCGTTTATCACATCGACGGTTGTTGCAAAATCATCTGCATTTTTAGTACTTCTTAAAAAGGGTATTTTTGCTCCGTATTTTTTTGCTATTTCAGCAATTTCATCATCATCTGTGGATACCATTACTTCATCAAACAAATTGGATTGCAATGCTGCTTCTATAGAATATGCAATAATTGGTTTTCCTAAAAAAAATTTTATGTTTTTTCTTGGTATTCGCTTGGAACCTCCTCTTGCTGGTATGATGCAGAGTCTAGACAAACGCCAATACTTTTTCAATAACAAAATCTTGCTCTTCTTTACTTAATGTTGGATACATTGGTAAACTTATACATTGCTTGTAATAGTTTTCTGCATTCGATAAATCTGCTGATCCATATCCTATTTCTTGATAATATGGTAAGGTATGTACTGGTATGTAATGTATTTGTGCATATATTCCATTTTCTCTTAGATAATCGTACAAACCTTTTCTATTTGTTACTTCAATTACAAAAAGATGGTGTGCATTATAGGTGTCTTTTGGTAAATCTTGGTATTTTATTTTTGTTTTAAATGCTTCTTTGTATTTTACTGCAATTGCATTTCTTTTTTCTAGGCCTTTATTATTTTTTGCTAACTGTGTTATTCCTAATGCCGATTGAATGTCTGTTAATCTATAATTAAATCCTAAATCTTGCATTTCGTAAAACCATCCTCCATGATTTTCTTTCATGTCTTCTTTTGTGATTCCGTGGGAGCGCAATAAATTTAATTTTTTATATACTTCTTTGGAGTTTGTAGTTACCATTCCGCCTTCGCCACAAGCAATATGTTTTACTGGATGGAATGAAAATATACCTATATCTGCATAATTTCCGTTACCACATTTCTGCTTTTCTTTTTTGGAATCTATAAAATATCCTCCTGGAGCATGACATGCGTCTTCTACAATCCATAAATCGTGTTCTTTTGCTAATGCTGAAAAGCCTTCTAAGTTTACTGGCAATCCTGCAAAATCTACTGGTATTATTCCTTTAAAAAATCCTTTTGGTTTACTTTCTATTAGTTTTTTAGTACTTTCTAAGGATAATAGATACGTGTCTTTTTCTATATCTGCAAACCATACTTCTCCTCCTGCATATCGTATACAATTTGCGGATGCTGCAAAGGTTATTGGTGTGGTTATTACTCGTTCTCCTTCTTGTAATCCTAACGCTAATACTGCTATATGTAATCCAGAAGTAGCATTGTTTACTGCTACTGCATATTTAGAGCCTATATAGGTTGCAAATTTTTCTTCAAACTCGGCTACTTTTGGTCCTTGCGTTAAAAAATCTGCTTGTAATGTTTCTAGTACTGCATCCATATCGTCTTGCAATATTGCTTGTCTTCCGTATGGTATTTTATATTTTGTCATTATACTTTAAAATCTGGATCTACGTATTTTTTAATCAATTCTCTTAGACTTTCTACGGTTTCCCATGCATCATTTTCTCCTGAATTGTAGTTAAATCCTTGTGCTACTATTTTTGCGTTAAAATGTTTTATATATTCCTTTACGTCAAAAGTTGGTGTTTGTGGTAATATTGCGTAGTATTTTCCTAAATCGTAGGTTGTAAACGAATCGGATGCTGTTATCATTTCTTCGTGTAACTTTTCTCCTGGACGTATTCCTACTTCTTTTTGTTCACATTTTGGGCATATTGCTGTTGCTACATCTACAATATTATACGATGGTATTTTTGGTACAAATATTTCTCCTCCCCAAGCTTGGTCTATGGCATCAAATACCATTTCACAGCCATCTTCTAAGGAGATATTAAAACGTGTCATTCGTTTGTCTGTAATTGGCAATACTCCTTCTTTTCTTTTCTTTAAAAAAAATGGCATTACCGAGCCATTAGAACCCATTACGTTGCCATAGCGTACTACAGAAAATTTTATATCTCGGTTTCCTTTGATATTATTTGCTGCTATAAACAACTTATCGGATGTTAATTTTGTTGCGCCATATAAATTAATTGGTGCTGCTGCTTTATCTGTAGATAATGCTACTACATTTTTAACTCCTGCTTCAAACGATGCTTGTATTACATTTTCGGCACCTAATACATTTGTTTTTATGCATTCCATTGGATTGTATTCTGCCAAATGTACGTGCTTCATTGCTGCTGCATGTATTACGATGTCGATTCCTTCAAAAGCGCGTATTAATCGTTCTTTATCTCTTACATCTCCTATAAAATAGCGTATTGCTGGATATGTACTATCTGGAAATTCCATTCCCATTTGAAAATGTTTTTGTTCGTCTCTAGATAATATAACCAATCGTTTTACTTTTGGATATTTATTTAAAATAATTTTTGTAAACATTTTACCAAAAGATCCTGTTCCTCCAGTAATAAGTATTGCTTTTCCGTTTAAATCTAACATTTTATTTTTGATAATTATTTAAATAGGTATTTAATTTTATTGCTATAATTCCAAAAATAGATAAGACAAAACCTAATAGTGCATATCTAAACCATTTCTTACTTAGAATATTATTATTTGTTTTTCCTAAACTAAAATCGGAAACTATTGAAGATATATATCCGTTTGAAACTCGTTCTCTTTCCACTTGTCTTAACATGGACAATATGGCTTTAGATTCTTTAAACAAATCTATGTCTTTATTTCCTTCGTTTTGTTCTGCTAAGCTTATATTTGTTCCGCCGCTAGTACTTTTTTCGGCTCTTAATAAAGCTACTCGTTCGTATCTTTTTCGTATAGAGTCTATTACTTTTAAATTTTTCTCTAATACCGTTTTTCTTACTTCTAAATCTTCTTTTTGTGCTTCTAATAACGATCTATAATGCGTGTTTTCTATTAAACTTACAATTCCATTACTTAATTTATTAAAAACATCTTGTGTTTTTGCTTGTGCTGTAACCAATTGTAATCTAAAATCTGGTTCTTTTTTTCTTTTTGCAAAATCTTCGATAGTAAAACCTTTTGTATAAATGGTATCGGTATTTTGTATATACGAATCGTATTCTTTTAAGATATTTTTATCTAACTCGTAAGGCACTACTTGAAAACTTGTAAGTGATTTTGATTCGGCATTAGAAATATTAAAAATTTTTGATAAGGTGTTTAAGTCTTCTTTTGCTATTAATGTATTTAGGTAGTTGTTCTGACTATATAACTGATGTCCGCTACCAAAATTTGTTTCTAATATCATTTTAGAAGAATATATTTTTTCTTTATTCATATCGATAACATAACCTACTATTCCTCCTAATAAAGTTGCTATGGCTAATATTATAGCATTTTTCTTAAAAAATATTAATCCTAATGTTAAGTAATGAAGTATCTCTTTAAAAAAGTTTAGTATTCCTTTAAAGATATTTTTAATTCCATTTCCTATTATGGTAAATAATTTTCCTAAATCGACTTCTTCACTTGGGGATTGCATGTTGTCCGACATATTTTTAGTTTTTAAATATTTGTTCTAAAATCTTTTGTGTTATGATATAAGTTGGTTTAACTCCTGTTGTTCCTAAACCTCCTGAAGCTAATGTTCCTCCTGTTTCTAATGGATTATCGGATGCATAATATGCATATCTCACTTTTACATCTTTGCCTATATTTCCTCTAATTTGTGATGCTGCTTGGATTGCTTTTTGATAATGTGCTCCCTCCATTTCCAATCCGATTGCATTCCATGTTGAATTTTTAAAGAATTTTAAAATCGTTGCATTTTGTAGTGATGTTCCCAATACTGTTACCATAGTTCCATCGTATACTCCTAAATCAAATCCTTCTAAATCTTTTTTTGTTAATTCGTTTTTAAATGGATAATTATCTGCTGTTCCTTCAAAAATATGTGCTGTTGGTATCATGATATCTCCTTTACCTCCTTGTAAAATTCCTGCTTTACCCATTATGGAAACTGATTTTACATTTAGATGGTGTTCGTTGCCTTTTTTGCAATAGTATGGCTTTAACAGTTCGTCCATTGTTTCATAAGCTTGCTCTCCAAATGCATAATCCATTACTATTAATACTGGCTTTTCTTTATTTGCATCTTCGATTTGATAATTTGACTTTTTAAAATCAATTTTTGCTGTATCTATAACTTGTACATTAATATTTGTTCCTGAGGTATCTTTAATATATTTCAATCCCATTTTTGAAGCTGCTTGTTTTACTTCTTTTCGCAATATATTATTTTCGCTTTCGCTCAACAACTCAAATAATGCAATTCCTTTATTTTTTTTAGCTTCTTCTTCTAAAAAAATTGGTGCATAGATGCTATTCATAACGCTGTGCATATTCGCACTAATAATATGAATTTCTCTTCCTAATAGATTTTGTTTATCTAAACTTTGTTTTATGGTATCTGCCCATATTTCTCCATAAATGTGGTGTCCTATACGCTCTCTTAATGTAGATGTGAATTTAATATTGCGTTTTTCATTTTCTAGAGTTTCTTTTAAGGCTAACTTACCCATCCAATAAATAATACTAAAAAATCGGTTTTTATTTGTTGGATTAGAAAATTCTAAATCTGCCAATTGTACTTCTTCAAATGTTCTTCCTAATATTGCTGCTACTTGTGATAATAGTACTTCTCTTTCTTTTTTTGTAATTTTTTCGTTGTGCAATACGACATGTTCTAAATAATCCCATTCTCTAACTGTTTTACCAGTTGTTGCATTAATTAGTACATTATCTTTTATTTTATGTGATTCTATAAATAGAAAAGTTAAATGCGTTAAAATATCATATATTTCCGAACGTCCTCTAGTAACCTCTATATTCATTTGTTGGCTATCAATTCTGTAGCAATTTCTTCTTCTTTTGGATGGTATTATTGGTTCAAAATGCGAATTTGAAAAACCTTCATCTGCAGTTAGGTTAATGTATTGACATTCTTCAATTCCTTGTGGCAATCTATCTATTACATATAACAAACCTTCTAACTCCATTTTTTTATCTGCAATTGAGCCATAAATTTCAGGTCGTAATAGTAAAAGGGCTTCTCTAAGCGTTTCTCCAGAAACACCCATTGGCTTGTAAAAACCTCTATTAAACAAATGACGCATGGTTATATATAAACGCTCTATTGCATTGGAAGATTCTTGTGATTTGGTTTGTTTAATTGTTTTATGCATGTAATATTTTATGCAAAAGTAACTAATAAAATACGAACTATAAAAATTGCATTTACTTATTATATCAATTTGATTTTAGATGCACCAAAAAAAGCAACATATTTTTTTAGCATACCATCTTAAAATTGTAATCTTAACCTCTGCTACGGTCTTGATTTTAAGTAAGATAGACTCTTTTTATATTACTTTAAAATTCTGGTATACTTTTTTGTGTTATGTAATAATTTTGCCGCTTTTTTTATGGTACTATCGTGTGTAAATTTATGTTGATAAACACCTGTTTTAAAATAGTATTGTTTTAAAATTTCGTCGGATATATGTTCTAAAACTTCTTGTTTATTTACTGCTAGTTCTTCTATTTTTTTAATCTTAATTTGTTTTACTAGTTGGTCATATCCTAACTTAATATCTTCTGAATATGCATCTTTTTCTGCCACTTTATACGATTTTTCAAAACTTCTTTCTGCCTTTGTTTTAAATGATGTTTTGTTTGTTTTTATATAATTAATAAAAGATTGGTATTCTTCATTTGTTAATAAAAAATCTTTTATTGCTCCTATTGTCTCGTGTTTATACTGGTAATCTGTGGCATATTTAAAAATCGCATCTGATCTAAATAATGCTTTAGTTGCTATTGTTGTTTTTGGTCTTTCCATCTTAATATCTGGTTCAACTCCTCCTCCATCGTAAACTTTTCTACCATTTTGGGTTTTAAACATATTTCTACTTTTTGGATCAAATTTTGGTACAACTCCTGTTTTACGGTCTCTATTAGTATAATCTAATTCTTGTATACATCGACCACTTGGTGTATAATACTTAGAAATTGTTAATTTCATTTGTGTTCCATAAGGTAATTTTCTTGTTCGTTGTACCAAGCCTTTCCCATAAGAGCGCTCTCCTATTATTACTGCTCTATCTAAATCTTGTAATGCTCCTGATAATATTTCGCTTGCCGAAGCAGAATGTCCATCAATTAAGATTACAATTGGCATTTCTAAATCAATTGGTTCTTTTTTTGTTTTGTAAGTAGCACTCCATTTTTTTACTTTTGATTTTGTGGTAACTACTATTTGATTTTGTGGTACAAAATAATTTACAATTTTAACTACTTCACTTAATAATCCTCCAGGATTTCCTCTAACATCAATTATTAATTTTTTCATACCAGATTCTTTCAAATCTTCATAAGCCTCTTTTACTCTTTTTGATGCTTTTTTATTAAATTTTATAAAAGCCATATATCCAACCTCTTCATCTATCATTTCATGAAATGGTACAGGGTCTATTTCTATGGTTTTTCTTGTAATATCAAAATTGTAATTTTCATTGTTTCTTTTTATTTTTACGCTTAATTTTGTATCTGGCAAACCCTTTAGCAAACTACTTATTGCTTTTCCTTCAAAATCTTTTATCCAAACATCGTTTATTTTTACGATTTGATCTCCTGCTTTTAATCCTGCTTTTGCTGCTGGAGAATCTTCATATACTTCTCTAACAAACAATTCTTTTTCATAAAAAGAAGAAATAGCACCAATTCCTCCATAAGATCCTCTTGATCTTATTTTATAATCTTCTACTGCTTGTTCGTCATAATATCTTGTATAGGGGTCTAAATTTCTTAAAGCATTGTTTATAGCATCACTTGTTAATTGTGTGGGATTTACTTCATCTATGTAATACATATTGAGTTCTTTAAACAACGATGTGTAAATTTCTATTTGTTTTGCGACCTCAAAAAAATCAGATTTAAAAGATACTGTTACTGTTAATACAACAACCAACATACTGAGTATTCCTATTTTTTTTATTTTTCTCATGGATTTATTTTTTACGTCTTTTTTTTATTCTTTTTCTAATATAATATCCCAAAATTCCTATAATAATTAGAAATGGCCAAATATATAACATTCCTAAAACAAAATTTCCTAAACTAGAAAACCCTCCTTTTAACGCTTTTACAACTTGGCTTATATAGGTTCTTGATTTTGGTTTTACAACGGAAGTATATTCGTAAAATTCTACATGAATCGTACTTAATGATACTTTATTTGTAAGATACTTTAGCCTACCTTGTTTTGCTTCTATTTCTTCTCTTATTTTAGCAACTTCACGCTCAATTTCTAACATTTCTTTTACATTTTTGGCTTTTCCCAATAATTGTAAATAACGGGTTTCTAAGGCTTTTTTTGCTTTTAATCGTGCTTCTAAATCTACAAATTCTTCGGTAACATCTTGCAACGAAATCTTTTTATTATCAAAAGTTTTTACAGTATTTGCTATACTATCTATTACTGGTTGAAAATTTTGTGTTGGTATCCTAATAACCAAAGAACGTCTTATTGTGTTGTATGATTTTGAAGTTTCATCGTTCTGTATAAATCCTTTATGTTTTTTAACTTGACTTTGAATATTTTTAAACATAGCATCTACCGATTCTGTTTCAAAAGTTAAATAACTAGTCTTTATAATTCTTTGTTGTATTGCCTCTTTTTTATCGCGTTCTATATCATCTTCGTATAAAATTTCAGCATCCATTGTTGGTTCCGAAATACTATAAGACGTTTCTCCAACAATTCCATTTATACCTCTTAGCTCTTTGGATTTATTACATGCTATTAGTACTAACAGTCCTAATAGTAATCCGATTTTTATTATTTTATTTAGTATCATTCTATTATTATTCATACAAAAATTATTCCGTTACTTTTTAAAAGTATTTAAAATTAATTTATTCTCCGTTTCATCAATCCATTCCCATTCTAATAAATTTGCCATTTTATAAATTTTACGCAATTCTTCAATTAATCTGTTTTTAGATTGTTCTTTTAATGTAGATGCATCTATTGTTTCTTTGATTTTTTTAATACTTTTTTTATTTAGTGCATTCAATTCTTCTTTTGTGAATTGATTAAACGTACTTTGTTCCAAATCAAAATAAGTAATATTTGGCGAAATAAAAATTTCTTCTTTTGGTAACGATTTAACAATTATTCTTTTATGTATCGTATCTGTTTCTATAATCATTTTAGACAAATCGTAAGATACTTGCACTTTTGCATTTACAGATAAGATTACTTTTTTATCGAATGAAATAGTTTCAAAAAAATATTTATCTGCATCGCTATAATTATACATTTCCGAAAAGGTACTTTCGGTAACAACTAATTTACTTACGTTTTTAATTTCGGTAAGCAATACTTGAATTTGCTCACTTTTGTGATTCTCTTTTTCTTTTCTAAAATAAAGAAATGTAAACAATACACCTAACAAAAAAATTAGTCCATATCTAAAAATCTTCTTCATTCGATAAAATTACAATTTTTAAAACAAATATCCTTTCTTTTAACATTTGTTTAGCTAATTTTGTGCCATCAAACAATCTAAAAAATAGATTAATTATGAAGTATTGGAGACGTTATACAAAAGACGAACAGAACGACCGAATAGACAATGCATTACAGAAAAATGTAAATTTTTTAACCGATATTAGCCTAGGATATCCTGCTTCTAAACTAGATGAAACTGTATTTTCTAGTGACGCTCCATTCTTAAAAGATTCTCCATTATTACGATCGTTTGTAAATAATCCTAATAATATTGGATGTCATACTACTGGAGTTTCCGAAAATGCCTTTATGGGAACGCAACAAATAGAACGTGAGGTTTTACAAGTATTAGCGGTTGATATTTTTAAATGCAAAGAAGATAATTTTGATGGCTATGTAGCTACTGGTGGCACCGAAGCTAATATTCAAGCTATGTGGATTTATAGAAATTTGTTTAAACGTAAATTTCATGCAAAACAAGAGGAAATCGTAATCCTTTGTTCCGAAGATTCACATTATTCTATGCCAAAAGGAGCTAATTTACTAAATTTAGATATTGCCTTTGTTCCTGTGGAATTTTACACACGTCAAATTCAAGAAATCGAATTAGAAAAAATAATAATTACAGAAAAAGAAAAAGGTAAAAAATATTTTATCGTAGTCTCTAATATGGGTACAACTATGTTTGGCTCTGTAGATGACCCAAACTTATATGCAAAAATATTATTAAAACAAAATACCACATTTAAAATTCATATTGATGGTGCCTTTGGTGGATTTATATTTCCTATTAATACAGAAAAAACTAGCGTAAATTTATCTAATAAACATATTAGTTCTATTACTATTGATGCACATAAAATGTTACAGGCTCCTTATGGAACCGGTATTTTTTTATGTAAAAAAGGGTTGATTAAAAATGTGCTTACTAAAGAAGCTCAATATGTTTCTGGTATGGATTTAACCTTATCTGGAAGTAGAGCTGGAGCCAGTGCCATTGCTGTTTGGATGATTTTATTTTCGTATGGTGCTTATGGATGGTTCGAAAAAATTAGTATTTTATTGATGCGTACTCAATGGCTTTGTGATCAATTAAACGACTTAAATATTAAATATTATCGTCATCCAAGAATGAATATTGTTACTATTCATGCTAAATTTATTCCAAAGGAATTAGTAGTAAAGTACGATTTAGTTCCAGATACGCATAATGAAAATCCAAAATGGTTAAAAATTGTAATTATGGATCATGTAGAACTAGATGATTTAATTGCTTTTATAAACGAATTAAAATTTTATATAAATAATTAAAAGATCCGTAAATAGTTTCTCTATAAATTATTTTTTAGTACTAAAATTACTTAGCGATTCTTTTGCGTATTTTTTCTTTGCGTAGAACTCAGGTTTATAATCAGATGAATTGTGCTAAATATACCAATAAGATTATATGAATGGTATGCCATTCTACATAGATAGCTTTGTACGTATATATCTGGTAATCTGCTAAATTTTAGTTATTAAAAGCAAAATATACTTTAAATAAAACGCAATACATAAAAATACAAACACATTATAATATAATGTGAAATTAATAGCTACTGCATTATTACTTTTGATTAATTAAGTCCACATTTAAACTAAAATTATGAAAACAAAATTCTCATTTTTCATTCTATTTGTTTGCTCGTTTAGTCTTTTTGCACAAGTAGGAATTGGAACAACAAATCCAAATAATGCTTCTGCATTAGATATAACAGCTACAAACAAAGGAATCCTTATTCCAAGAGTAGCTCTATTAGCAACAAACAATACTTTGCCAATAACAACTCCAGCAATTTCATTGCTGGTTTATAATACCAATACTTCTGGCGCTGGTACTACAAGAGTAACTCCAGGTTTTTATTACTGGAATGGTGGCTCTTGGGAAACCATACACTCTGGTAATGATGGCAATACACTAGACCAAGCTTACGATCAAGGTGGTCCTGGATTTGGCAGAATAATAAATGCTACAAATGGTGCTGTACAAATTGACAATGGTAGACTGGAAATTACCTCTAATATTGATGCCAGTGGTTTTACTAATGGTGGCTCATTAGAAATTGCAAATCGTTTACGTATTGATGGCGATGAGATTATAACAAATAATAATACACCATTATATTTGCAATTTGGCAATAATGGCGATTTAAGTGTGGATAGCAGCAGTTTATTTGTTGACTCTAGTCTTAACAGAGTTGGGGTAGGTACAACTG
>Ga0256840_1000341_pt1 | contig 48082 bp, 46 predicted proteins | sample 355202metaG_FD_185969 | JGI IMG/M metagenome (GOLD analysis project Ga0256840, IMG submission 185969) | Hydrothermal vent microbial communities from Mid Atlantic Ridge, Atlantic Ocean - 355-202 | ecosystem: Environmental > Aquatic > Marine > Hydrothermal vents | place: Atlantic Ocean: Mid...
GTTCTTATCTTTGCGGGAGTTAATAAGATAGTAAACTCTGTTGAAGAGGGGTTTAAAAGGATAAAAGAGGTAGCAATCCCTAAAAATATAGAGAGGATAAATCAAATGTCTATAAAAAACGGTAAAGAGCCTATATACAACGAAAAAAATATAGCCAATAAATTTAGCTATATAAATGGAGATAAAGAGGGAAGAACTACTATCATATTGATAGATGAAGAGCTTGGCTTTTGATAGCTAAATTATAATGGTTATTTGATAGGTAGCCGATAAAAAGGGACTAAAATGGTAGAAAATGAAAATAAGAAAGTTATACTCTATATCTTTATAGCATATATATTTTCTATAGCTGTTAGGTTTATATGGGTTTATCAATTTAAAGATGTGTCCATGTTTAAGTTTAACGGTCAGTTTATGATAAATACAAATGACGGATACTTTTGGGCAGAAGGTGCAAGGGATATATTAGCAGGCTTTCATCAACTGCATGACCTCTCCCCTGTAGACAGTGCAGCATCAAAATTGACAGCGCTTTTTGTAAAAATTCTTCCTTTTTCTTTTGAGACGGTTATATTTTACATGAGCACTTTCTTAAGTTCCTTGGTTGTTATACCTATTATCTTGATATCGCAAAGCATAAAAAAGGTTGAAGTAGGCTTGATAGCTGCGCTTCTTGCTTCTATAGCCTGGAGTTATTACAATAGGACTATGTCTGGATACTACGATACTGATATGCTTAATATCGTCCTACCGGTGTTTTTATTGTGGAGTATTATACTCGCTTTTAAAACAAAGGAGGAGAAGTATCTACTTTTTACAGCTTTGGATATTTTGGTATACAGATGGTGGTATCCACAAAGTTATGCCCTTGATTTTTCCATGTTCGGTTTGATTTTACTTTATATTCTCGTGTTTGACAGGAAGAATTTTTACTTATATAAACTTTTGTCTATCATGCTTTATGCTATGATGATGACTTCAATTTACATAAGATTTCCTGCTGTTTTGATTTTGTATATTATGTTTAAAGATAAAAAATATGACAAGTATCTTTTATATATTTTTTTGGTTGGTGCTGTTGGATTTTTTTTAACAGGAGGCTTTTCTCCTATTTGGTCACAGCTAAAAGGATATGTGTTCAAAACTAAAGTATCAAAAGAGGATAAAGGGCTAGGGCTTCATTTTTTCACTGTAATGCAAACCATAAGAGAGGCTGGAAAAATTCCATTTGAAACATTTGCAAATAGAATAAGTGGAAATGTTATCACTTTTTTCATTTCAGTTATAGGGTATATTTGGCTAACATATAAAGAGAGAGTATTTTTGCTGGCATTGCCAATGCTTGGACTGGGCTTTTTGGCATATGTTGGCGGGCTTAGGTTTACCATATATGCTGTTCCTGTTCTAGCCTTTGGTATAGCTTATCTTATTGTACAAATTGCAGATTATATAAAAGATATAAAACTTAGGTATACTTTTATGGTTATCGCTACCTTGGCTATTCTTTATCCAAATATTATACATATCGTAAGATACAAAGTACCGACTGTTTTTAACTCTTCTGAAGTTGCTGTATTGGAAAAATTAAAGAAGATAGCCAGTAGGGAGGATTATGTGGTTTCTTGGTGGGACTATGGTTATCCTATAAGATATTATGCTGATGTAAAAACACTTGGAGATGGTGGAAAACATAGTGGAGCAGTAAACTTTCCACTAAGTTTTATACTTACTAAGCCTCAAGATGTTGCAGCAAAAATGGCTAGACTTGATGTGGAATATACAGAAAAAGATTTTAAAATTATTGATGAAAATAAAAGTAAACTTTTTGATAAAAAGAGGTTGCCTTCTACTATTGAGCAGATGACTGTTGACTATGGTTATAAAGACAGCAATGACTTTTTATCATCTTTAAAAACAGATATAAAACTACCTAAAAAAACAAGAAATATCTATCTATATCTGCCGTTTAGAATGATCAATATCTTTCCGACTATTGAGCTGTTTTCAAACTTGGATCTAATGAGCGGAGATAGATTTAGACAGCATTTTATCTTTCAAAGTTCCAGATTTGTACAAAATAAAAGCATCATTGACCTTGGTTCTGGTGTTAAGATTCTAACAAAAGAGGGTAAGATAATTGTTGGTGACAAAATGGTAAATATCAACCGCTTTGTTGAAACCATATATGATAAACAAGGTAGACTACATGTAAAGGTTGACAGGATTGATCCAAGTTCAAGTTTAAATGTTATATATATGAAAAATTACAGAAGATTTTTGGTTGTAGATAATGCTGTGTACAATTCAACATATATGCAACTTTTTGTTTTGCAAAATTACAATAAAAAATATTTCCAGCCTGTCATTTTGACACCTTGGGCAAAAGTTTATAAGCTAAAAATATGACAATAGTTTAAAAAATAACGGAAGGGTTATAAAAGAGGAGAGTATCCCATATCCTACTATAGCATTTGTGAGTCTTGGGTTCAACCCTGCTAGTGTTGCCATGATGCCTGCTGTTATCATTGGTCCCATGCCGGCTTCTAAGATGGTGACTTTTGAGATTGTATTTAAGTCAAAAAAGAGAAAAATGATGGAAAAAGCTAGTAGAGGAGATAGGATAAGCTTGACGATTATCGCAACAATCAAGGGCTTTCTTTCCTCTTTTGGCAGGCTAAAATGAAGTTGATATCCTACACTCATAAGAGCAAAAGGAACCAAAGTTTGACTAATGGGCTTTAAAAAAATAGCCACTAAATCAGTCAGATAAAATCTACTTAAAGTAAAACCTATCACCAAAGATAAAAAGGGTGGAAAAAAGATAATCTTTTTGACAATTTGCAAAATCCCTCTGTTGTGATGTATCCCATAGATAGAGACTATAACTGAACCATAAGTTGAGAGTATCAAAAATGATCCAAGCTGGTCATACAGTAGTGCGTATGGAACATATCTTTCGCCATAAAAAAAGTTTATAAACGGAACTCCTAAAAATGAGGTATTGCCTAAAACTCCTACCAAAAGAAGAGAACCTGTTTCTTGCTTTGTAAAATGAAATTTTTTTGATAAAAAAAGTATAGAAACAGCTAAAACCGGAGTGATGATCCAAGGGATAAAAAGAGGAAGATACGCATCCTTGCTAAAGTGTAAGGATGGTATCTTGTAGAGTATAAGTGCTGGCAAAGAGAGGTAGATTATGCCCAAATTCAGCATCTTGGCTATATCGATTTTTTCTATTTTGAGGTATTTTAGAAAGAGACCAATTAGAAAAAATATAGCTATGCTCTGCACTTTGCCGATACCAATTTTATCTTGTTAGATATCTAAAAACTCTTCGCTTATACTCTCATCTTTTCTAGGCTGAGGGAGTATAAGGTTTAGAATGATACCTACTATGGCACCGAGTCCAATGCCACTAAAGTTGACTCCTCCAAATTTGAAACTCATACCCCCGATAGCAAATACAAGTATCAAGGAGAGTATGATCATATTTCGTGGACAGCTAAGATCTGTTTTTGAATTTGTCAGCGTTGCCATTCCTACTGAAGCAATGATGCCAAAAAGCAAAAGCAAGATACCGCCCATAACCGGAACAGGAATAGTTTGTAAAAAACCTCCTAATTTTCCTAGAAATGCTAAAGCCATTGCAAAAATAGCCGCCCAAGTCATGATGGCTGGATTGTAAGCTTTAGTAACAGTGACTGCACCCGTAACTTCAGAGTATGTCGTATTTGGAGGACCTCCTAAAAATGATGCCGCACTTGTTGCCAAACCATCTCCTAAAAGTGTATTTTCAAGACCCGGGTTTTTTAAATAATCCTCCTTTGTAACATTAGAAATCGCCAATATATCGCCGACATGTTCAACCGCCGGTGCTATTGCGATAGGTAGTATATAAAGGATGGCCTCCCAGTTTAACTCGGGAAAAACAAAGTGTGGGACGGCAAAAACAGGTGCTTTTGCAAGCGGTGTAAAATCCACGATCCCAAATAATAAAGCAGTTATATACCCGACGACAACTCCTATGAGTATAGGCAATAGTCTAATGATACCTTTACCTAAAAGAGTAGCAAGAATTGTGGCGATCAATGAAACCATTGATATAATAATAGCCGTATCAAAAGGCACAAGCTGGATCTTTCCATCTCCGGTTTGCCCGCTTGCCATATGGACTGCGACCGGTGCTAGTATCAGACCTATGGTCATTATAACCGGTCCGACAACTATAGGAGGTAAAAGTTTATGTAAAAAACCACTTCCCTTTATCCTGATAGCAAAGCTAAGTGCCACATATACTAAACCTGCAGCAGCCAAACCACTTAAGGTAGCCGGTATGCCCCATTTTTGGACACCATATATGATGGGTGCGATAAATGCAAATGAGGATGCAAGAAAGATAGGAGGAACATTTTTTCTGGTAGTTATCTGAAATATAAGTGTTCCAAGACCTGCGGTAAAAAGGGCCACATTGCTGTCAAGTCCGGTTAAAATGGGCACCAATACCAATGCGCCAAATGCAACAAATAAAAATTGCAAACCAATGATCGAATCCTTCAGTCGAAAGTTGTAGTCTGTCGGCTTCAAAGTAACTCCTTAATTAAAATTGTGTCATTATACAATATCAAATATTAGATTTTTATCAATACATAAACCATTTTTTGAGATAATAAGAGTAAAATTTTGGAGAGTGCTATGAAAGCAAATATATTAAACCATCCGCTTATAGATCATAAAATGTCTTTATTGAGAGATGAAAAGAGAAAAATGCCGGAGTTTAAGATGCTTCTTGATGAGATAGGGTTTTTGATGGCTTATGAAGTTACCAAGGATTTAGAGCTAAAAGATGTAGAGATAAAAACACCTGTTTCAAATATGAAAGCCAAAAAATTAAAGTCCCACCCTATTTTGGTAACTATCTTAAGGGCAGGGCTTGGACTGTTGGATCCTTTTATGAAACTTATGCCAAACTCCAAAGTAGGCTTTTTGGGTATGGATAGGGATGAAGTTACTTTAAAGCCAAGAAGCTATTATGACAAGATACCAAAACAGGCCCTTAAAAACAGGGTTTTGCTTATAGACCCCATGCTTGCTACCGGCGGTTCTGCATTAAATGCTATAGACTTTTTAGTCCAAAAGGGTGTAAGAGATATAACCTTTATCTGTTTGGTAGCCGCACCGGAAGGCATAAAAGCGATAAATGAAAAATACCCGGATATCGAGATATATGCGGCGGCACTCGATGAAAAACTAAATGATAAGGGTTATATCGTTCCTGGTCTTGGAGATGCGGGAGATAGGATATTTGGTACAGAAGATAATGAAAATCTATAAAGGTTTAAGATGAATTTAAAAGAGATGGATGAAGAGTATATCCTTCATAGTTACAAGAAAAACTATATAAACTTCAAAAGAGGGGAAAATGCTCTTTTATTTGATGAAGATGGTAAGGATTATGTTGATTTTACCAGCGGTATAGGGGTGGTAAGTGTTGGACATGCCAATGCCAAACTATCAAGTGCCTTATGCGAACAAGCCGGAAAAGTTATACATGTATCTAATCTTTATCTTATCGAGCCTCAGGCAAAATTAGCTAAAAAGTTAGTGCAGACAAGCGGATACGATATGAGGCTATTTTTTGCAAATAGCGGAGCCGAGGCTAACGAGGGTGCCATCAAGATAGCAAGAAAATATGGTGAAGTTGACGGTGAAGTTAAGAGATATAAGATAATAACACTAAAAAACTCTTTTCATGGAAGAACCATAACCTCTTTGAAAGCTACCGGGCAAGAGAAGATGCACTCCTTTTTTGGACCATACCCTGATGGTTTTGTCTATGCCGATAGTTTGGATGATGTTATTGATAAATGTGGTGAAAAAACTGTGGCTGTTATGATAGAGCTTATTCAAGGCGAGGGTGGAGTAGAGCCTCAGGATAAGCAAAAGGTACAAAAGCTTCAAAATGAGCTAAAAAAAAGAGATATCTTACTTATAGTTGATGAAGTGCAAACAGGTATATATAGAACCGGGGAACTTTTTGCATCCAATCTATACGAAATAGAACCCGATGTTATAACTATGGCCAAGGGTTTAGGCGGGGGCATTCCTATAGGTGCGGTTATGACGAGGTTAAAAGATATATTTTCTTATGGTGATCATGGTAGCACCTTTGGTGGTAACTACCTCTCTTGCACAGCCGGTAATAGTGTATTGGAAATCCTTGAGAACTATAAAAACTCCGGAGCATTAGATGAGATGATGCTATACTTTAGCAAAAAGATTGAAGAGATTGCCGAAAAATTTTCTGAAAAGATAGATAAAGCCGTAGGTATAGGTTTTATGAGAGGATTTAGGATGAAAAGTAGTGAAGATTTGAGTAGAGTTATAGAAAAAGCGTTTTTACACCGTGTTTTGGTTTTGAAAGCGGGAAGAAATACACTTCGTTTCTTGCCGCCTCTTACTATAACCAAAGAGGAGGTTGAGATGGGATTTGAAAGGTTAGAGAGTGCGTTTAAAGATATTTTGTAGTCTGCTTTTTTTTGGTGTAACTCTTTCTGCAGATAGTTCACTTTTATCAAAAAGGCAAAATGATATTTTGCAAAATGAGCAGAAACAAAATATAAAGAGCAGTGACATACTTAAGCTTAATTGGATCAACCCAATAACCGCTACACTTTCTCGCTCAAAAAGCGATAAGTTAAATCCCTCGGTAACAAGCGATAGCTTTACAATTTCGCTCAATCAGCCTATATTTAAAAGCGGAGGGATATATTATGCTATAAAGTATGCCAAGGCCAACAGAGAGTTTTTGGAACTTAATACAAAGTTAAAAAAGAGATCACTTATAAAAAATGTCCTTTTTTTGATAGCTTCTTTAAAAGATTTGGATCTTAAAATAGAAAAAGAGAGGCTATTGATAGAAAATGCGGATATTGATATAAAAAGAAAAAGAGAGCAATTTTTAAGTGGAGTGCTTGATAGTAGTTTTTTGGATAACGCGATGCTTAACAAGAATTCACTCCAGATGGCTCTTTTGGATATGGAAGCTAGTAAATTCGATCTTTTAAAAAGCTTGAAAGATTTGAGTGATATTGATTATAAAAGTTTTTCTTTTACTCATATGAAGCTTTTAAATATAGATGATTTCTTATCGGAAAATTTAAATATAAAAGATGCTTTGGCCAACTCAAAACAGACAAAATATATCAAAAAAATGACAATATCCAACTATTTTCCAACGATTTCACTCTTTGCCAATTATAACTATAGTAAAAGTGACAATGGTATCTTTAACAGCAAAGATAGCTACAAGCAGTATGGACTAAGAATTTCCATGCCTCTTTTTGATATAAATAGAGGTAAAAATATAGAGTTGCAAAGGCTAAAGTATCTAAAGAGTAAACTAATGCTAAATGATACTAAACAAAAAGAGAGAGATCTTTTTAACTCGGTGATAAAAAAAGTTGAGATTTACAACAAGAAAATAAAACTCTCAAAAGAGCAGGCTAAGCTATACTCGTCACTTTTAAAAACTACAAAAAATCTCTATGATGCCGGAGAAAAAACTATATATGATGTCAAAACTTTAAAAAACTCTCTTAAAAGAAGTAGAATCGATGAAAAGATATATAGATATGAGATAGATAAAATTTTACTAGATCTCTACGAGCATATAGAAGAGAAAAAATGAAGAGACAATTTTCTTTATTTATAAGTGAGTGGCTTTATGGTGAGAGCGGATACTATAGTCGCTTTAAAAAGATAGGAAAAGAGGGGGATTTTTATACGGCAGTCAGCACTACGCCCTTTTTTGGCGGAGCTATCGCAAAAAGAGTTTTATCGGTAATAGAGAGCGGCTTTTTATCAAAAAATTGCACTATCGTAGAGGTAGGAGCTCATCAGGGGTATCTGTTGGCAGATATAGTGCAATTTATCTACGCTCTAAGTCCAAATTTGCTAAAAACTATTCGTTTTGCTGTCATTGAGCCCCAAGAAGAGATACTAAAAGAGCAAAAAAGGTATCTAAAAAACTCTTTTGGAGATGATGTTAATTTTAGTTTTTTTAAGAGTTTTGAAGAGGTAGAGTTAAAGGAAGCATTTATAGTTGCTAATGAGATATTTGATGCGTTTCCTTGTGAAGTTATAAAAGATGAGAGTATGCTTTTTGTTGAAGATTTTGATTTTAACTTTTATAAGCAGACCAAGGAGGTAGAGAAATTATCAAAAAGATATGGCATAAAACGGGGAGAGGTAGCCATAGGATATGAAAAGTTTGCAAAAAAGTTGGCAAACAAGATAGAAAAGTTTGAGTTTCTTGCCTTTGACTATGGTGAGCTAGAGCATAGGGGAGAGTATTCGCTAAGAGTTTATGACGCACACAAGGTGTATCCATTTTTTTCTTTAACAAAATTTGCAGAAGATAAAGAGTTAAAAAAGAGCGGAGTGAGCATTGATAAGCTTTATAAAAGAAGTGATATAACTTATGATGTTTTTTTTACCCATTTGATAGATGCCTTCAAAAATGCCGGAGTAAAGAAGGAGAGCTATAAAACCCAAATGAGCGCACTTGTGGAGTTTGGCATCATTGATCTTCTTGAAATCTTGAAGGAAATGAAGGGCGAAAGAGCGTATCTAAACGAATTAAACAGAGTCAAAATCTTAATAGACCCAACTTTTATGGGAGAGAGATTTAAGTCTGTTATCTTTAGAAAAGATATTTAATGAAATAGAGGCAACTCTTGATTTGGATACTTTGTTTTTAGGGTTGCAACTGCTATAGCGTACTCTTTTTCATGAGTTATAGATAGCGAAGTTTCTACTATATCGTAAGAGTTGATAACTCTTTTTGGAAGGGTGAAGTAGGGGGCATTTTTTTTAGTTTTGTGTAGTTTGATATCTAAAAAAGAGAGCTCTTTTGATATGCCTATGCCTAAAGCTTTTGAGATAGCCTCTTTTGCAGCATAAAAACCGCTGATACTCTCTATCTTATCTTTGCAAAGAGCTATCTCATCTTCGTCTAAAAACCTTTCTAAAGCTTTTTTGCCAAATCTATCATAAAAATCTTGAATTCTGGAAATCTTAACTAAGTCTACCCCGATCATCTATATTATTGGACAACAAACTCGGTGAAAAAGATATTTTTTACATTTCCATCAGCCAATACGGCATTGATTTTATCTACAAGCTCATCTTTTAGCTTCTCTTTTCCTCTGCTGGTACTAACTTCTTGAAAAGTTTTTGATGATAGTGTTCTTATGATGATATCCCTTATAAGTGGTTTTTTCTTATCCAGTTCAGTTGTAAGCTCAGGTCCACTAAGCTCCAAATCCATCTTTGTTTTTAAAAATCTAGTTCCACCTTGGCTTAGAAGATTTACTATAAACTGATCTAGCGGATAAACAGGACCTATCTGCAAAAGATCTGAGTTTCTGACTACCTTTTTTTTACTCATTTTCGCTTGGTTATTTTGCGTAGTCTGAGTAGCAGCATTTGCCTGAGGCTCATTGCCGTTGTCACTTAATAGAAAATATGCGGCAATACCGCCACCAACCAAAATGAGAACAAGCAGTATAATAATGATAATAAGTACTAAATTTGAACCTGATTTTTTCTCTTTTTTCTCTTCTTCATTTTTTTCTTCAGCCATAAATCACCCTTTACTATAGTATCTTTATATGGATATCGGTTTTTTTTGATTTTATTTTATAGCTACTCTATATTGCATCTTCCAATATTTAAACTTTTTATGATACATTCAAAAAAATCACCTGATTCTTTATCGTAATCATCGTGAAATTCTATGATATATGTCCCCTCATTGCTTTTTTCATTGTCATGCTCTATCATTATATCAGGAGAAACCTCGTACTCCTTAATGCAGCTTACTAATGTTTCATTTATCTCCTTGCTCTGCTCTTTTGAAAAATACTTTATCTCGAGCATAGCATATCTCTCTTCCATCTCATGGTAAGCTTCGATACAAGCTTTTTTATCAGCCATTGTAACCCTTTATCTTTTTGTTTGGTAAAGAAATTATACCTAAATAAAATAAATTAGTCATAAAACTACATCCAATCTATAAGCTTTGAGACCTCTTTTACCTCATAGCATTTGATACCCCTTATCTCCTCTATAGGTTTTTTAGGAACTATGGCTTTTGTAAAGCTTTGCATCTTAGCCTCTTTGAGTCTTAAGTCTAAGTTGAAAATATCTCTTATATTTCCTATGAGTGTTATCTCACCCAAAAAGATGGTATCTTTACTAAGTGGCCTGTTTCTAAAACTGCTCACAATAGCAGCCATGATAGCTAAATCACAGGCAGTTTCATTTATCTTTATACCACCTGCAATATTTACAAAAACATCATAATTGTTAAATGGCAGCCCCAGTTTTTTCTCTAAAAGTGCCAATAACATATTGAGCCTGTTTAGCTCATATCCAGTAGCACTTCTTTTTGGATTTGGAAAATTACTTTCGCTGACTAATGCCTGAACTTCAAGTATAATGGGTCTTGTTCCCTCCATTGCTACTGTTATGGCTGAACCTGCTTGAGAGTTTTCTCTGGAGAAAAACTTTTTGGATATATCATTTGCACTGATTAGTCCCCTTTGACTCATCTCAAATATACCTACTTCGCTTGTTGAACCAAATCTGTTTTTGATGCCTCTTAAGAGTCTTAACTCTTTTGAAGAGTCGCCTTCAAAATATAAAACAGTATCGACCATATGTTCAAGTATCCTAGGACCTGCGATAGAGCCCTCTTTTGTTATATGTCCTATGATAAAGACTGCTACTGAATTTTCCTTACCCCACCTCATAAGTTCAAATGTTATCTCTCTAACTTGCGAAACACTTCCCGGAGCTGCCGTTAACTTTTCTGTGTATATTGTCTGAATAGAGTCGATTATCAAGATATCATATCTGTTTTGATTTAATTCACTGAAGATATTTTCTAGTCTTATCTCTGTAAGTAGATAAATATCCGGATGGTTTACATCAAGTCTGTCGGCTCTTAGTTTTATTTGAGATTTGGACTCCTCTCCACTTACATACAGCACTCTTTTTTTCTCTTTTGCCAGATTACCGGCTATCTTTAAAAGAAGAGTTGATTTGCCAACTCCTGGACTTCCTCCGATAAGCACCAAACTCCCCGGAACTATACCGCCTCCAAGAACTAGATCTAACTCCTTAGAGCCTGAGGAGTATCTTGTGACTTCATCTTTTTTTATCTCTGGAAGGGATTCGGCTTTTTCAAAAGAGGTGTTAACGGAAGAGGTTTGTTTTAGTATCTCTATCTGAGTCTTGTTTAGCTCAACTATCTGCTCCCAAGCTCCACAATTTGGACATCTTCCCATCCATTTTGATGTTTGATAACCGCAAGCCTGACACTCGAAAAGCTGTTTTGTTTTAGCCATTGGTTACCCCTTTTAGAGGGGCAAAGTAGGATAGGTGCAAAGGGGTAAAGGTGTAGATGGTGGAGGATTGGGTGTTTTGGGTTATTTTATGATTTGTAAAAAGCATCCAAAAGACCATCAACATACTCATTGGCATCAAATTTGACCAGATCATCCTCTTTTTCACCTACTCCTATATAGAGTATAGGAAGTTTTAGTTCGTTTGCTATGCTAAAAAGAGCTCCGCCTTTTGCAGTTCCGTCAAGTTTTGTAATGATGATAGCATCAACTCCTACTATCTCTTTAAAAGCATTTGCCTGAGCTATAGCTGAGTTTCCCTGTGTCCCATCAAGTATGAGTATCTTTCTATGAGGTGCTCCCTCTTTGGCTTTATCGCAAATCCTGACTATCTTTTTTATCTCATTTGATAAGTTTGTCTGATTGTGCAGTCTTCCTGCCGTATCGATAAGTACACTGTCAAAACCTTTGGCAGTTGCAGATTTTATAGTGTCGTAAGCCACTGCTGAAGGGTCATGACCTTGTTTGGTAGCTACTATAGGTATATCAAGTTTTTCCGCCCATCTTTTTAGTTGCTCAACTGCCGCTGCTCTAAAGGTATCTGAAGCTCCAAGGATGACTTTTTTACCCTCTTTTTTATAAAAGTTGGCTAACTTTGCTATAGTTGTTGTTTTTCCGGCTCCGTTTACCCCAAGAACCAATTCAACTACCGGTTTATCTTCTATCTTTTTTGGTTTTGGGGTTTCCAAGAAAAAAGAGAGTAAAACTCTTTTTAAATCCTCCCTTTTTACTATATCACCGGCCGGCAGATAAAAGAGTATTTTTTCAACACTATCGTAGTCAACATCAGCTTCAAGCAGTATATCTTCGATCTCATCTTTTGTAAGTTTTAGCTTCTTTTCCGGAGCTACGCCTTTTATAGCTTCAGCAGTTTTTTTTAGAGATTTCTTGATAAAGCCTATCATTTGCCTATAGCCTTTTTTATATCGCTCTCTATCATCTCTTCGGGAACAGCACCGAGATAGCTTGTCACTTTTTCTCCGTTTTTGTCATAGAGTATCATAAATGGTATTTTACTCACGCCACCTAACATATTGGAAAATGTAAAATTGCTCCCCCCGTTTGTTATAGTGTAGTTTATATGGTTAAACTTTATAAAATTTTTTATCTCGATATCCGGTTTGTCATCTTCAAGAAGTATGGAGATGATTTTTAGATCTTTTTTGTATCTGTTTTGGAGGTTGGTTAAATGTGGTATCTCTGCTTTGCAGGGTGGACACCAGGTAGCAAAAAAGTCAAGCAAGATCGCTTTATCGTTATCTTTTAATTTTATATCGCTACCTTTTTTTATGAAGGTTACTTTTTCGCCGTTAACGCCATGGAGTGTTATCTCTTCAGTCATAACGGAATTTTCTGCTTTTGACAACTTCTCTTTTGCTTTTGTTTGTATGGTGTTACCGCTCTTTTTTACAGGATTCTCTTTTTTAGCTTTTTCACAGCCTCCAAATATTAAAATAGTAGCCAAAAGTGTGAAATAGAAAAATTGTTTCATAAAAAGACCTTGATTGAAAAAATTTAATCAGTATTATAGCGAGTTATTATAAAATTTACCAAAGGTTGTAAAGTTATGTTTCTTGATAAAAAAAGTTTTAGAAAAGTCTGCAAAAAAAGGCTTGAAAATAGCTCAAAAAGAGCAAAGCTGTATAAAGATAAGCTGATACAGAAAAAATTGCTAAAAATCATAAAAAGTTATAAATCTAAAAAAATACTTCTTTATATACCTTTTGGTTTTGAGGCAGATATAAGGCCTATTGTAAACATTATGAGAAAAAAATGTACTGTTTTTGTCCCATTTATGGAGAGTGTCAGTTTTAAAATTGTAAAATATAGATTGCCATTAAGAGAAAAAAGATTTTCTATAAAAGAGCCTCTTAACTCATCTTTAAAGATAGATGAAGTTGATATGGCTGTAGTTCCTGTGCTGGGAGTCGGCAGGGATTACAAAAGGGTGGGTTTTGGCAAAGGAATGTATGATAGATTTTTTGCAAATCTAAAAAAAAGACCCACTACGATATTTGTTCAGATTGAAAAGTGTTTTAATAAAAAAGCTACAACCGATAAGTTTGACATCCAATCTGATTTTTATGTAACTCCCAAAAAAATTTATATAACAAGGGGAAAGAGAGATGTTCGTAGAGATTTCAATAGCCGCAGCAGGCTTGATAGTGGGAGGAGTTTTAGGCGCAATCATCCAAAAAAAGCTGGAGTCGTCAAAATTTGAAGTTTATGAAGCGGGTGCAAGAGCTAAAGCAAAAGCAATAGAGCATGAGGCTGAACTTGTTTTAAGAAATGCCAAGTTAAAAGCAAAAGATCTCGAAATAGAGGCAAAAAAAGAGTATGAAGAGAGATCTAACGAGCTTAAAAAAGAGTATGAGCAAAAGCTTGCCCAACTGGAGAAAAAAGATGAAGCTTTAAATGATCTTTTTAAAGATGAACTTAAAAACATAACAAAAGAGAAAGATGAGATAAAGGCGTTAAAAAAAGATATAGAGCAAAGAGCAAATGAAGTTGAGGAGCTTAAAAAAGAGTATAAAGTTAAACTTGATGATGCTTTGAAAGTCCTTGAGAGATCAGCCGGACTGACTGAAAAAGAGGCAAGGGAGATAGTTCTTAAAAAAGTTGAAGAAAATTCAAGAGCCGAGATAGCTCATATCGTAAGAAAGTATGAAGAGCAGGCAAAACAGGAGGCTAAGAAAAAGGCTAACTTTATACTTGCTCAAGCTACTACAAGGTATGCAGGAGACTACGCGGCGGAGAGACTTATAAATGTTGTAAATATACCAAATGATGACCTAAAAGGAAGGATCATAGGAAAAGAGGGAAGAAATATAAAAACTCTTGAGATGCTTCTAGGGGTAGATGTTATCATAGATGATACTCCAAATGCTATCATACTTAGTAGCTTTAATCTCTACAGGAGGGCAATTGCCGCAAAGGTTATAGAGCTTTTGGTAGAAGATGGACGAATACAACCGGCAAGGATAGAGGATATTTATGAAAAAGTAAAAGCTGAGTTTGAGCAAAGTCTTCTTGAAGAGGGTCAGGATATAGTTATAGATATGGGGCTTACTAAAATTCATCCTGAGATAGTAAAACTTATAGGAAGACTAAAATTTAGAGCAAGTTATGGACAAAATGCACTCGGCCACTCTTTGGAAGTAGCACACCTTGCAGGTATCATAGCAGCTGAACTTGGCGGGGATGAACAGCTTGCAAAAAGGGCCGGACTACTTCATGATATAGGCAAGGCTTTGACTCACGACTTTGCAGGAAGCCATGTGGACTTGGGAGCAGATCTTTGCAAAAGATACAAAGAGCATCCGGTTGTTATCAACGCCATATATGCTCACCACGGACATGAAGAGCCTACAAGTGTTGAGGCTGCTGCAGTATGTGCTGCCGATACGCTGAGTGCCGCTAGACCGGGAGCTAGGAGAGAGGTATTGGAAGCCTTTTTAAAAAGAGTTCAAGATATAGAAGCTATAGCAACATCAAAAGAGGGTATAAAACAGGCTTATGCTATAAATGCAGGAAGAGAAGTAAGAGTTATAGCAAATGCAAAACTTGTAAATGATGATGAGGCTGTTCTTATCTCAAAAGAGATAGCAAAAGAGATAGAGGAGAAAGTTCAATATCCCGGAGAGATAAAAGTAAATGTTATAAGAGAGCTTAGAGCTGTAGGATACGCGAGGTAGATTTTATGGATAGTGAAGATAGTATCGAATTAGACAGCGAGGAGTATTCTCCTGTCTATTTCGAACTTTCTGAACTCTCTTTGAATTTCTTAGAGGATTTTTTTAAAAATGAGATAGAGGTATTGGTTTTCAATACAAACTTTCTTCAAAATAATGGCTTTCAATATCAAAAGGATATAGACTTTACCCAGTTGTATAGATTTTTAAAAGTAGAATATAATACAATCTACTCCATAGATCCCAAAGTTACAGATGCATTAATCGAAAAATTTTACAGAGACATAGAGTATCTTTTTAGATTTTACACCAAATTTAAAGAAAAAAGATCAAATATAAACTCCGTATACAGCAATTTTTTGAACAAGAATGGAGGAGTAGCCTCTATAGGACAGAAAATATTTAAAAAAGATTTGGATAACAAGGAGATAGAGGAACTTGATGATATACTTAAAAGCGAGTTTGAAAGTAGTTTTTTAAAGGAGTATGAAGAGATAAAAAGCGAATTAAAAAGAGTTATAAATACCAAAAGTTACTATTTTGATGCTCTTTTATGGAAAGAGGCAAGAAAGAGCAGAAGCATTAATGATTTTTTTAAACAGTTGGTCAGATTAAATATCAAAAGTAGCAGTGATCTTAATATAAAGTTATTTATCGTTCAGTATTTAAACAGTGTTGATTTAAATCATGTTAAAAATCCAAAGTGGCATGATTACCTTCAAAAGGTTATAAAGGTGATCGACTAATGATAGTTAAAAATACCATCTATACCGAAAATGAGATAGCTAGAATTTTAGAAGCTGGTGAAAGACGCAAACTTACTGCTTCCGAAAAGAAGCTTTTGGAGATATATGACAAGATATATCTTTTTGATGGTATTGGTGAAGAGGATATCATAAAGATTGTTAAAAATGTCTCTTTTAAAAAGGTAAAAAAGGGAGATGTTATTTTACAAGAAGGGGAGAAATCACCCGAGATATATTTTATACTAACCGGAAAAGTTGTAGTAGTTACAGAAAAAAATAAGATAGTAGCCACGATAGGCTCCGGATATATGTTTGGAGAGATGACATTTGTAACAAAACACTCAAGAAGTGCAACCATACTTAGCTATGATGATAGAACCGTGCTTTTATCGTTTGAAATAGATGAAGACAAATGTAGTGAAGTATATGCTTTTCCTTTTGTTAAGTTATATCAAAATATCGCACTTGATTTAGCTCGAAAGATAGAAAAAACAAATAAAAAAATTAAAGCTGGAAATAGATAACCTTAAAAGATAAGGCCCTGTAAAACCAACTGTGTAAATCCAAAAAAACAACCAGTATGATAAAATATAAACTGGATAAACTAAGCAAGGATTTACACAATGAGTATTTTAAATAAAGAAGAGTTAAGAAGACAGATAAAAGAAGGTAAAGGTATCAATATTGAAGATATCTTAGATGAATTTAAAGGTATGCTCCAAGAAGTATACCAAACTGCTAGTGAAGTAGAGCTTACAGACCACTTAGGCTATAACAAAAACAATAAATCAGATAATCCAAACTACCGCAATAGATATAATAAAAAAGACTAAAATCAAAGTATGGTGAAATAGATGTAGCAATTCCAAGAGATAGAGACTCTACTTTTGAACCCAAGCTAATAAAAAAGAGACAAACTCTAATAGAGGGGGCAGAAGATTTAATTCTGTCACTATATACCAAAGGTATGAGTGTAAGAGATATATAGCATCATCTTGATGATCTATACGGTTATGAACTCTCAGAACAAACAATATCGAATATAACAGAGGCTATAATAGACAAAGCCAAAGAGTGGCAGAATCGTCCTTTAGAAGCAATCTATCCAATTATATTTATGGATGCTACCGTTTTAAAAATAAGAGTAGATAGAGTAGTTAAAAATATAGCTGCATATATAATGCTAGGAATTACTCTTGATGGTAAAAAAGAGATTATTGGTATTTGGATAGGAGAGAATGAGACAAGTAAATACTGGTTAACACTTCTTAACGAACTAAAAAATAGAGGTGTTGAGGATGTTCTAATATTTGCCATAGATGGTCTTAATGGCTTTAATCAAGCAATAGAAGCGGTTTATCCCAAAGCTGAGATACTTCTGCTTGCAGTGATGTGAGCGTAGCGAAACGAAAAAGATGTATAGTGCATCGTCTGAGCGAAGCGACAACCCCGCAACGAAGTGAGGACAAATAAGAAGTTCTTTGAGATATGTATCATGGAAAGATAGAAAAGCAGTGGCAAATGACTTAAGATCGATATATACTGCACCAACTGAAGAAGATGGGCAGCTTGCCCTTAGAGAATTTAATGATATTTGGGGTAAAAAATATCCTCATATTACTCAATCTTGGCAATCCAACTGGGGTGAACTTGCAACTTTTTATAAATACCCAGATGCTATAAAAAAGTTGATTTATACCACAAATCCAATAGAATCGTTAAATTCATCAATCAAAAGAAGAACTAAATCCAAAGGCTCATTCCCTACGGTTGATTCAGCTTTTAAAATGCTATATCTTGCTACACAGGAGGTTCAAAACAAATGGAAGGTTAACAGTTTAAGAAATTGGAGTGAAATTTACCCTCAGCTTTCTCACAGAGAGTGCAAGCACAAGGCATATTTTTTCAAGATATTATGATAAAATATGCAAAGTAGATTTAGAGGGTGTGAGGTGGTTTACACAGTTTGGTTTACAGGGCCGCTACTTTTTTTCTTATTCTTATTTTGTTTTTCATTATTTTCTATCTTTCTTTCGGGGGCTATATCGTTACTGTCGCAAACCGGGCAACAACACCAATCAGCACTTCCACTCTTCCATCTAAAACCACAATTTATACAAACCAAAATATACACTATTAGCTCCTATTGATAAATTTAGTAGCAATTATATGACTATTTTTTGTCAATTTTTGTCGGCTATCAATTTTTTGTAGTTTTTTATCAGAGTGGATAGCTCTTTTTTGGCATTACTTACTTCGTAAGAACTGTTTCCATGAGAGAGGTTATTTCTTAAATCTTCAACACGCTTTATGAGTTCGATAAGATCTTCATTATCTTGTTGCTTTAACTTTTCTATGATAATATTTTTTATATTTTCTTTTGAGTTTAGATTTTTCTGAGATAGTTCAAGTTTAAAACCTTCTAACTCAATCATACTTAAAATATGCTCTGGAATCTCTCTTTTTAGTTTCTGTTTTTTCTTTTGTAGAGATTTTTTTTGTGATGCGGTTAATGCTTTAGAAGGATTAAATAAATATGGCCCATGAAAATTTTCTTGATTTTTTATAATATTTTTTGATTGATGTGACAGTTCATAGAGATTAAAATTATCTTTGCTTTTATATTCTTCAATATGCTCTTTTATTTTATTGTCTAGCTCCTCAAGTTTTTTAGCACAATATAGACCTACGGATTCATTTAAAAGTGTTATAGAGTTAAGTAGGTATTCTCTATCTTTTAATAATTTGGAAAGTTCAAAATATTTTTTGTAATCCCGGTTATTTTTTAACGAATACAAATCTTCCAAATGTTTAATGACAGTATCGATATATGTAGAAAATGAAGCAATATGTCTATCTTTTTTTAGAGTTTTTAGCTCTACGATGCTTTTTTGTAATAGATTATCATCTCCTTCAAATAGAGTCTTTATGGAGTTTGCTAAAATATGTCCGGAGATTATTCTTAAATTATCAACAAGTTCTTGATACTTTTCGTTTTTAAAAACTACATGGTTGCCTATAGTGTAGTTGTCATTAAAATTTTTTAGCACAAAAGCGAGCTTCGACAATCCAATATATTCTGATAAATCTACAATTTCATATCTCTTATTTTTGTCAATTTCCTTTGCAAAAAGTATATGCTCTATCTTTTCTGGATTGTCTATAGAGGCTATTATGATATTAATAATCATTAAAATTGGTATATGTCTAAAACCATGAGTCAAATCTACGATAAATGTTTCATATCTATCATCTTTTAATACTTTTGCCAACTCTTGAAATATTTGATTGTAGTCGGTATCATCTTTTATCTCTATCGCATTTTCCATCACTTCCGTATTATAATCTATACTCTTAAGGGTCTTTTTTTGTTGCTCTTTTGTCTCTTTTGTTGAGATTGGTATGATTTCGCAATCAGGGAAAATATCCATAAGAAGAGGTAAAGTATTTATGTGCTCTATCTCTTTATTGTCGCTTAATATCTCGAGATTTTTAGAAAATGTATATTTTGCTCTATTTTTTCCTCCTACCGTTCCCAATATGGTTATAACTGCTTTTCTCATTTGTCACCTTTGCAATAAGATAGTATTTTTTATTTGCAAACTCTCTTATAAACTGATCATTTTCCCATTTGCCTTTAATAATTCTTCCGTTATTATATCTAAAAATACCATACCCTTCTCTTTTATCATTTTTAAAATCTCCTCTGTACTGCTCACCGTTTGTATATTTTAATTTTCCATATCTGTGAAATAATCCGTTTTTCCAATACCCTGTGTAACAATCATAGTAAACATTTCCACTTTTTAAGTCATAGTTTTTTTTGTTAAATTTATAAATTCCAAACCCATTTCTCAATCCATCTTCAAAACAACCAATATATATATCTCCGTTATGAAATATTGTTTTTCCCTTGGCAAAAGGTAGCCCGTTTTTTAGTGAGCCTCTGTATCGATCTCCATTTGCATATTGAATATTTACTCCAAAATAATAATAGTTACCATTCATATATTTATAATTTTTGATTTGGGTTTGCTCGATCCTGTTTATGATGGTTTCGTTAAAATTTGCAACTATATCTATATTGTATCTCATAAATGGTTGAGCTTTCATACCAAATACACTATATAGTGTTTTTAAAGTTTGGTAAGGGTCTTTATTGTCTTTTCTATTTTTTAAAATTGAGATAATTTCTTCACATTGAGTGTCAATCGTATATTTTAAAAATATTCCGTATGCGGTTAAGTCTACCATCTGCATCTTTAGTAACGGTATCTCTTTGCTTAGAGTATCTATTTTTTTATCATGTGCACTCCTGTCTCTATATTCCCCATATAGAGCTAAAGCTATTATAATTGATGCTAATGTAAAAGTGATAGTGCTATCAAAGAAGAAAGAAGCTATTAATGCAATTATAATTATCCAAAAGTAGGTAGAAAAGGAGTAAGAAGGCTTAAAACTATTTCTCTTTTTATATTCAAAACTATCATATATCCACTGTTTTACTGTGGGGATATTACTTAGGTCTATTTTAGAGATATCGTTATCGTTGACATATAGTTGTTGAAAAAGTTTTGCGATATAGGTATTGGTATTAATTGCATCACTTCTTTCCCTGTACTCTTCGGCATCATTTTTTATCTTATCAAGCTTATTATTGACTTCTGAAACTTCAAAGTATGTTAACATGTCAAATAATTCCATCGAAAACTCCTTTTAAAACTTTTAATGGAATTATATATGATAAAAATGACAAAAAATGTCAATTAAACTTCTATAACCCCTCAAGTATAATATTATAAAGATTTTCTACTTCATTATCATTAAGTAGGATGGAGTTTTTTTCGTCGAAAAAGAGCTCTATCTTTTTTTTGTCAAATCCATTTTCGCTTTTTAGACAAGTTGAACAGGCTGGAAGAAAGGCTCTGGTTAAGACCACTTTGCTTTCAATATTTTTTTCGCAGATGAAGCAGGAAAAATCGTTATGGAGTCTTCCTTCAAACTCCAAAAGTTTTGCGTATGACTCTATGACAACTCTTTTGGGGTGAGATTTTTCGAGGTAGAGGGATGTCTCTTCAAGTAGTTTATAGTAAAAACTATCTACCTCATTGACATCTCTTAGGTGCTTAAAAAGAAGCTGTAAAAATTGCTGCCAGATGTAGTATCTCTCCCTTTTTAGAAGCCATTTAAAGTTTAGTAAAGAGACATTTCTTAGTTGCTTTAAATTTTCTCTGTTTGTCGGGTGTGCTTCGAAGTCTATCTTGTAGCCTAGCAGAAGGTTGGAGTGTCTTGCTCCATAAAATCTATATAGTATTTTTATCCTGTTTTCGGTAAGAATAGTTACCAAAAGGTCTTCATCTCTAACTTTTTGAGTGTTTAGTATATAGCCTTGCATTGGCGTATTTTAGCATAAATGAGACATTTTATCAAATATTTACCAAAGATTAGATATAATCCATAAATTTTCTGCCCATATTTCTTTTTTGGTGAATAGAAAACTTCTCTAATAAAAAAAGTTTTCTTTGTGAGGAAGTCTTTTAAAAACCAGTAAAAAAATATGGGCAGGTAGCAAGACAGAAAGGTTGCCTATGAGTAAAAACAGATACTATAAAAATTTTAAAGACAATTGCGGTTTCGGACTTTTAGCCAGTATAGACAATAAAGCTACGCATCAAAATGTCAATGATGCTGTTGAAGCTTTGGAGAGAATGATGCACAGAGGTGCAGTCGCGGCTGATGGAAAAAGTGGAGACGGTAGCGGCCTTCTTTTTGGTATGCCAAGAAGTTTTATGAGAAAAGTAGCCAACCAAAACGGACATGATTTACCAAAGCAATTTGCCGTAGCTATGGTCTTTATGCAAGAAGAGAAACAAAAAGAGATAATCGATGAAGTTTTAAAAAAGAATGATCTTAAGGTTCTCTTCTACAGAGATGTTCCTGTAAATACAGAAGCTTTGGGAGAGTTTGCGCTAAAGAGTTTACCAAAAATTGTTCAGATCTTTGTAACCCCCAATTCCATATCAGCTACTAAAAGATTTGGTACCGCTATCTATCTTGCAAGGAGAGAAATAGAAAGAAAGTTAAAAAACTATGAAGATTTTTATATCTGTTCTTTTTCAGACAAGACTCTTTCATACAAAGGTCTTGTAATGCCAACTCATATAAAAGAGTTCTATCTTGACTTGAGTGATAAAGATTTTAAAACCTCTTTTGCTCTTTTTCACCAGAGATTTTCAACCAATACCTTACCTCAGTGGAAATTGGCTCAACCTTTCAGAACTATTGCTCACAATGGAGAGATAAACTCCATCTCAGCTAACAGATTTAATCTTCTGGCTAAAAGCGAGTATATGAAAAGCCCTGTTTTTACAGACAAAGAGCTGAAAAAACTATTTCCTATAACAAGTGATGATGTTAGTGACAGTGCTAGTTTGGATCATATGTTTGAGTTTCTTTTGCAAAATGGAGTGGATTTTTTTAAGGCTGCTAGAGTTTTGATCCCGGCTGCTTGGCAAAATGCTCCGCATATGGACTCTGATATGAGAGCTTTTTATGAGTATATGAGTACTTGCTTTGAAGCTTGGGATGGACCTGCTGCAGTTAGTTTAACCGATGGTAGGCATATAGGTTGTATCTTAGATAGAAACGGACTAAGACCTGCAAAATATATAATAACAAAAGATAAAAGAATCATCATCTCAAGTGAGTATGGCATACTTGATATAGAGGAGAATTTGGTTATCGAAAGAGGAAAATTAAAAAGTGGAGAGATGATAGGTATAGATCTAAAGTATGGAAAAGTACTTAAAGATGATGATATAAACAACTATCTAAAAGATTTAAACCCTTACGGAAAGTGGCTAAACTCCAATATGGTCTATCTCCAGGAGTTTATAGATCTTCCATTCACCAACATGGATGACTATAAAGTTAAAGAGATAGAAAAAAAACAAAGAGTCGCAAATATAACCATGGAAGCTAAAGATATGGTTATCTTCCCAATGATGAAAGAGGGAAAAGAAAATACCGGCTCTATGGGAGATGATACTCCATTGGTGGCTTTTAGCAAGAAACAAAGATGTTTCACAGACTTTTTTAAGCAAAAATTTGCTCAGGTTACCAACCCTCCTATAGATCCTATAAGAGAGAGGATTGTTATGAGTCTCAATACAGGCTTTGGGGAGATAAGAAATATCTTGGAAGAGGATGTTCACCATGCCAAGAGACTGAAAGTTATAACTCCTATCATGATGCAAGAGAAGATGGAAGTTCTTTTATCGTTTGGAGACCCAAGTAAGCCAAGATATGATAAATTTTATAAAAACAGGATATTTTCAACCCTTTTTGAAGATAATTTAAGAGGAAGTTTAAATGATTTGGCTTACGATGTGGTTGATGCAGTCAAGCAGGATAAGGTGCGAGTTGCTATCTTAAGTGACAGATGTGTAAATAAAGATAAAAAACCTATACCGATGGCAATGGCAGTCGGAAGGGTAAATCAAGTACTGTTGGAAGAGGGTGTTAGACACCTAGTTTCTATCGTGGTAGAGAGTTGTGAGCCTTATGACTCACACTCGATGGCTGTATTGATAGCCTATGGGGCAAGCGCCATCTATCCATATCTGCTTTTTGCAACTGTTTTAGAGGAGTGTGATAGATTAGGACTCTCCTCTTATGAAAGAAAAATCAGATTTAAAAATGTTTTGAATGCATTAAATCTTGGACTTTTAAAGATATTGTCCAAAATGGGTATATCAACGATAGCCTCATATAGAAACTCTGCCTTGATGGATGTTATCGGTTTATCAAAAGAGATAGTTGAGGATTGTTTTAGCTACTCAAGTTGTATAATCCCGGGGCTTAGTTATGAAGATATAGAAGCAAGAATAAACAAAAACCACTCACAAGCTTTTGAAGAGAGTGAGCGAAACAGAGTCTTTCCTATAAAGATAGGAGGATTTTACAAATTTATCATGGGAGAAGAGTTTCATGGATTTTCTCCCGATGTTGTTTTTGCTATACACCAATCAGCTAAAACTGGTAAAAAAGAGGATTTTGCCACTCTTAAAAAAGCTTCTGATGAAAAAGGACTTGTTAGGATTAGAGACTTTTTTGAGTTAAAGAGTGACAGAGAGCCTATAGATATAGATGAAGTTGAATCGGTAGAAAATATCTTTAAAAGATTTTCGACCGCAGCGATGAGTCTTGGCTCTATTTCACCGGAAGCCCATGAGGCACTAGCAGAAGCTATGAATACTATAGGCGGTAAGTCAAACTCCGGAGAGGGCGGAGAAAAACCGGAAAGACTAAAAAGTCCTCAAAGATCCAAAATAAAACAGATAGCTTCAGGTAGATTTGGTGTGACTCCAGAGTATCTAAGAAGTGCTGAAGAGATACAGATAAAAGTGGCTCAAGGTGCAAAACCGGGTGAGGGAGGACAGCTTCCGGGTCACAAAGTAAGTCCGCTAATTGCTAGTTTAAGATATACAATGCCGGGAGTTACTCTTATATCTCCGCCTCCTCATCATGATATCTACTCCATAGAGGATTTGGCTCAACTTATCTTTGATCTAAAACAGATAAATCCTGATGCTTTGATATCAGTCAAACTTGTCTCATCTTCACATGTCGGAACGATAGCAGCAGGTGTTGCAAAGTGTTATGCTGATAAGATAATCATTTCAGGAGCTGACGGTGGAACAGGTGCAGCTCCGCTGACATCTATAAAATTTGCCGGTGATCCTTGGGAGATAGGACTCAGTGATGCCCATAACACTCTCAAAGTAAACCACTTAAGAGAGTTTGTAAGACTTGAGACTGACGGTGGCTTAAGAACCGGACTTGATATAGTCAAAGCCGCACTATTAGGGGCTGAGAGTTATGCTTTTGGAACGGGAGCTTTGGCAATTTTAGGCTGCAAGATACTAAGAATTTGCCACTTAAACAGATGTAGCACCGGTATTGCAACTCAAGATAAGACTCTAAGAGAACACTATAGAGGAACTGTTGAGAAGCTTATAAATTACTTCACGCTTCTTGCAGAAGATGTAAGAGAGATCTTGGCATTTTTGGGGTATAGATCAGTAGAAGAGATAGTAGGAAAAAGTAATCTTCTTAAGATGGTAGATGATGAATTTGCTAAGAAGTTTGACTTTAGCAAGATATTGGAAAGAGTTGATGGGGTTGACACTTGTCAAAAAGAGAGAAATGTGCCGATTGATAAAAATATTTTTGAAAAAGAGCTCTTAAAAGAGGTTTATCCCGTTATCCAAAACCCTGATACAAAAATGGTTATCAAAAAAGAGATAAAAAATATAAACAGAAGCTTTGGTGTGCTTATAAGTGGGGAAATTGCTAAGTACTATGGCAATAAAGGTCTTCCTGAAGATAGTATAATATTTAAACTAAAAGGAACTCCCGGTCAAAGCTTTGGAGCATTTTTGGTAAATGGTATTACTATAAAGCTTGATGGTTTAGGTAATGATTATGTCGGCAAAGGAATGAATGGCGGAAGTATTATAATCATGCCAAAATATCAGGGAGATAATTTCTCAAGTGCCGGAAATGCATGTCTTTACGGAGCAACCGGCGGAAAATTTTATGCTGTTGGAAGTGTTGGTGAGAGATTTTGTGTAAGAAACAGCGGGGCTACTGCTATAGTTGAAGGAACAGGAGATCATGCCTGCGAATATATGACTGGTGGTGTAGCTATCATACTCGGTAAAACCGGGGCTAACTTTGGTGCGGGAATGACCGGAGGAGTTGCTTTTGTTTATGACAAAGATAGAGGTTTTATAGACAGACTCAATCAAGAGCTTGTAGTTGCTAGAAGGATTGATAGTGATGAAACTGATGAAGCTAAACATTTTTTGAAAAAACTTTTAAGAGACTATATCAATAAAACAGGAAGTAAAAAAGCAAAACATATTTTGGAAAATTATAGACATGAAGTAAGAGAGTTTTGGATGGTAAGGCCAAAAGACTTGACCAAGATACCACTAAATCCGGATGAGGGAGATTAAGATGCAAAATTTTACCGAGTTAGAGAGAATAGATCCGATAAGAAGAGGATCAAACGAGAGGATAAAAGATTATAAAGAGATATACGATATATTTAAAACTCCGGATGCTGCTTCTCAGGCAGAGAGATGTATCCAATGTGGTGATCCATACTGTCACAACAAGTGTCCTTTGCACAACTATATACCTTTTTGGTTAAAAGCTACCGCAGAGGTTAACAAAGAGTTGGCATTTAAGCTTTCAAACGAGACCAATCCTTACCCTGAGATAACAGGTAGGATTTGCCCTCATGACAGACTTTGTGAAGGGGACTGCACTCTTAACCAAGATGGTTTTGGGGCTATAACTATAGGTTCGATTGAAACTTATATATCCGAAAATGGTTTCAAGCATGGTTTAAAGCCTTATTTTCCCGGAGTTACAAGCAAAAAAAGGATAGCCATTATAGGTAGCGGACCGGCTGGTATGAGTGTAGCAACTTATCTTTTAAGAGCAGGAGTAGGGGTAGATATGTATGAAAAAGCTCCAAGACCCGGCGGACTTTTAACTTACGGCATACCAAACTTTAAGCTTGATAAAAAGATAGTAGAGAGACGGTATGAGTGGTTGGTTGAGGCAGGTCTTAATTTGACTCTTAATTGTGAAGTAGGAAAAGATATAACTTTTGCAGAGATTTCTCAAAAGTGTGATGGTATTTTTATAGGTATTGGAGCTCAAAAACCAAGAAGAGCCAACATCTTAAATGAAGATGCCAAAGGAACTCTAAAAGCTTTGGACTTTTTAGTAAATATTCAAAAAAAGCTTTTTGGCGAAGAGATAGATAGCAAATATATCGTAAAAGATAAAAGTGTAGTAGTTATAGGCGGTGGCGATACTGCTATGGATTGCGTTAGAACCTCCATAAGAGAGGGTGCTAAGAGCGTTAAATGCCTCTATAGAAGAGATAGAGCAAATATGCCGGGAAGCAGAAAAGAGATAAAAAATGCTTATGATGAAGGAGTAGAATTTGTTTTTAACGCTTCTCCAAAAGAGGTTGTGGTCAATAGCGATGAAAAAGTGATAGCAATCGAAATGCAAAAGACAATGCTTAGCGATAAAGATAGTAGCGGAAGACAAAAGGTTGAGATAGTAAAAGGTGCCGATTTTAGAGTTGAGGCGGATGTTATTATATTTTCTTTGGGATTTACACCCGAAGTTCCCTCATTTTTGGCTGGAAACGGCATAGAAGTTGATAAATGGGGCGGTATCGTTATAAATGAAAAGTATGAGACAAGCAAGAAGGGCATTTTCGCCGGAGGCGATTGTCATAGAGGAGCTGATTTGGTCGTAAGGGCAGCTAACGACGGTAAAGAGGCAGCACACTACATACTTGAAAGTTTAAAGTAGTATGGAGTTTATCTTCCAAGCGATTAAAGCCTGTAAAGAGGTAAAAACACTGCTAGAGAGTAGTGAAAAGTCCCTAAAAAAGAGGCTGGAAATTGGTGCGGGGGGAGATGTAAGTAGAGTCGCAGATATAGAGGCTGAGAAAATTTTTATAAAACATTTGGGAAGGTTTGGAAAGATTATTTCAGAAGAGTCCGGAGTTATAGGCTTTGGCGAAGATGAGATAGTTTTGGATCCGCTTGATGGAAGTGATAATTATATATCTGATCTTCCATATTACGGGTGTTCTATAGCTTATAAAAAAAAGAGTCAAGTAGTAGCATCTGTAGTAGCTAATTTTGCAAATGGTGATATTTTTATAAAGAGCGATAATAAAATAGAAAAAGCAAAATTGGATAACCCTGTTTTTTCAGAAATTATAAGGGATGATTATGCTACAATAGGTATATATGAAAGGGCTTATGCCTCTAAAAGATATATTTATGAGATTAATAAGTTGGGATTAAAATATAGAAGTCCCGGTGCTTTGGCGCTATCTTTGGCGTATGCTCACTATTTTAGATTTGTGCTATTTGAAGGAAGAGTAAGATCTTATGATATTGAAGCGGGTCTTCATATGTGCAGTGACTTAAATATATATAGAAGTAGCGATTTTTTGATAGTTTCAAGAGATAAATTGCTATTTGAACAATTAAAAGAGGTTACAAAATGAACTTTGGCAATATTTTTAGTAAAATAAGAAGGCAACAACCTACAAAAGATGAGGCACCAAGCCATTGGGTCAAGTGTAAAGCTTGTAATTCATTAATGTATTATAAAGAGGTTGAGAATCTCTTAAATGTTTGCCCTAAATGTAATTTTCATATGAGAATAACAGCTGACAAAAGAATACAAATGTTGGCTGACGAGGGAACTTTTAAAGAGTATGATGCAAACTTAGAGCCTAATGACCCTCTTAATTTTGTTGATAAAAAGTCATACAAAAAGAGGATAAAAGAGAATGAAGAGAAAACCGGTAGAAAATCATCAGCTATCAGTGGAGAGTGTTTGATAGATGGCAAAGAGGTTCAGCTTGTTGTTTTTGACTTCTCTTTTATGGGTGGAAGTTTGGGCTCTGTTGAGGGTGAAAAGATAGTAAGAGCTATCAATAGAGCCATTGAAAAAAGAGACCCTCTTGTGATAGTAAGTGCAAGCGGAGGGGCTAGGATGCAAGAGAGTACATTTTCTCTTTTGCAAATGTCAAAAACCTCTGCCGCTCTGGCTAAGCTTGATGATGCAGGACTTCCTTATATATCTGTTCTAACCGATCCTACCATGGGGGGAGTTAGTGCATCTTTTGCCTGGCTTGGAGATATCATCATAGCTGAACCAAAAGCCCTGATAGGCTTTGCAGGACAAAGGGTTATAAAGCAAACAATTGGAGCTGATCTGCCTGAGGGTTTCCAAAGATCAGAGTTTTTGCTCGAACATGGGCTGATAGATATGATAGTTCAAAGAAGTGAGTTGAAAAAAACCATAAGTGATTTTATAACATTTTTCTCTAAAGAAGATAAAGAAGTTGCATAAGATAGATATATATACCATAGAAAAAGAGGAGTTTGACGAGTATAAAAAGATAGAAGAGAAATATAAAAAGATGATGGGTAAGTTTGCTAAAGTTAGGCACTTTGAACTGTTTAACAAATCTGTTGCAGCATCCCAAAAAACCGGAAGAGATGAAGCAAGAGCTTGTTATAGTGAGATTTATACCAAAAAATTAGGTAGATTTAACATATGTCTTGATGAAAATGGCAGATCGTTAGATAGTATAGGTTTTAGTAAAATCTTTGAAAGAGAGGGCGATATAAGGTTTTTTATAGGTGGAGCTTATGGATTTGAGGATAGTTTTATCAAAAAGTGCGATATGAGTTTGTCTTTATCAAAGATGACTTTTTCTCATAAAATAGCAAAAATTGTCCTTTTTGAACAGATCTATAGAGCTTTAACGATTGTAAATGCTCATCCATATCATAAGTAGATTTATAAAAAAGTGTAAGCACTATTTTATAAATCTATAAAATTATAAGGAGTATTGGTGAAAGAGAGTGATTTGAGATTTTTTGAGAGTTTGCTTGATGCAAGAAAAGAGCAGATCCAAAACAATATAAACAGCGCACTAAGAGATATGCAGGATTTGCAAAAAACAGACTTGTCAGATGAAGCTGATCATGCCTCTGTTAGTTCGGATAGACTTACAAAACACGCTATAAATAAACAGCAAGCACTTGAGCTAAGAGAGATAGAGTATGCCAAAAATAAGATAAGAGATGGAAGATATGGTATCTGTGAAATGTGTGAAGAGAATATATCTTTTCAAAGATTAAAAGTAAAACCTCATGCAAAATATTGTATAGTATGCAGAGAGATTGTAGAAAAACAAAATTAAAGGGTAAGCTATGGGTTTAAGAAAATATCTCATTTTTTCACTGATTTTTATAGTTTTAGTCGGAGCATATATCTATAGTATCAATGGTGATACATATACGCTGACACTCTTTGGAGTATCGATAACACTGCATATTGCTTTATGGGTTATTTTGCCTGCAGCTATTTTGTTGATAGCTTCGGTATTACATATGATCTACTATGGCTTCAAAGATTATCTAAGTCAAAGGAATTTAAAAAAAGATTATAAAAACTTTATATCCCAGATAAGGTCACAGTTTTTGGCTGAACCAATTAGTATCAACTATAGTAGCGAAATGTATAAACTACCTGCCAAATTGATAAAACTCTTCAAGTTTGATCCTGATAAAGAGGTGAAAGACTTGGGAGATAACGATTTCAATGAGATAGTTGAGAACTTAAAAAAGATAGAAAATGGTGAAGTGGTTGATCTTAAAAAATATAAACTTTCGAAAGATAACTATTATGTTAAGAAAAATAGCATAAATGAGATGAAAAAGGATAGTAAAAAGGCTGAATCACTACTCAAAAATTGTAATGATAAAGAGGATGAACTTTGCAAAGAAGCTTTTGAGATGTATATTAACCAGGCTAGCAGTTATGAAGACATCAAAAGATTTGGCTTTGAAATAGATAGGGCTATGTTTGTTAAACTACTCAATAGATTTGAAGATCAAAACGACTCTTTTAAATTTGGTATTGATGATCTTATAGAGTTATTTGGCAAATTTGATTTTGATAAAGCCTCATATCTTAACTATGCCAAAAAGATAAAAACACTACTAAATCCAGAAGCTGCACTTACCCTTTTTGAGAGGATTTCTAGTGAAAAAGATAGTGCAATGCAAGCCTACTTGTACCTACTTTTTGAGTTTGGAATGATTGATAAAGCAAGGGAAATATTGGAAAATATGGATAAAAAAGAGTGTGAGAAATTTAGATATTTTCTATACCTAAGAGATAGCGGCAAAAATTTTGATATAGATATATTTTTTGATATATGATAGATTTTTCAAAAAAAGATATGCTCTTTTTGGCGCCTCTTGCCGGTTTTACAGACCTTCCTTTTAGGAGAGTTGTTAAAAAATTTGGAGCTGATGTTACAATTAGTGAAATGATTAGCTCCAATGCTCTAGTGTATGCTTCAAAGAAAACATATAAAATGATTCAAAAAGCAGATAATGAAACTCCATACATAGTCCAAATTGCCGGAAATGATCCAAAGATAATAAAAGAGGCTGTTCTCATACTAAATGATATGGAAGGGATTGACGGTATTGATCTAAATTGTGGCTGTCCTGTGCCAAAAGTTGTCAAGCAGGGCAGTGGTAGTGCACTTTTAAATGACTTGCCCAAAATGGCAAAAATCATCGAAACTATAAAAAAACAGTCCAATAAAAGATATACTTCTGTTAAGTCGAGGCTTGGTTTTAGTGAAAAAAAGGCTTCCTTGATAGCAAAAGTTTGTGAAGAGAGTGGGGCTGATTTTGTAACATTTCACGCTAGGACTAGGGGTGATGCATATAAAAAGGATAGGATTGACTACAATGAGATAAAAGAGGCAAAGTGTGCCGTAAATATCCCTGTTGTTGCCAATGGCGATATAGACAGCTTTAATAAATATAAACTTGTAAAAGAGTTAACGGGTGCTGATGCCATCATGATAGGTAGAGGTGCGGTTGGCAATCCTTGGATATTTTATCAGATAAAAACTGGAAGCAGCTCTCTGAAAAAAGAGAAGATAAAAGAGATAGTGTTAGAGCATTTTGATAGCATGGTAGAGTTTTATGGAGAAAGGGCAGTATCTCTATTTAGAAAACATATCCACTCCTACTCTAAAAATTTTCCAAATGCAACCTCATTTAGAGATAAAATTAATAGAATTGAAGATATTGATTTGGCTAGAGAGTATATAATGGAATTTTTTAACTGATGTTACGCACCCAAAGCACACCTTAACAAATAGAGAAAGTGTTAGATTTGTTCAAAAAATTCTGAGGGCTACTTAATAGTAACTTGATGAATTTTTTGGATAAAGATAATGCTTTATCTATTTGCCCTTTGGGTAAAACAATAAAAGGCTTATTACTTCGTTAGAGTTTTTCATCTTATCAATGCAAAAGGATTTCAAAACTCTGCCTCGTACTAAACCTTTTATTGTTTTATTAAGGTATGTTTTGGGTGCGTAACATCAGTTATTAACTAATTTTACTTCTCTATATCCTCTATATCCAAGCTAGCCTTGTCTCTGTAGGTAGATAGATTGTCACTTCCGACTTTTAGAAATTCATCTAATTTTTGTCTGTTTCTTGCAAAAATTTTCTCAAACTCTTCATTTTCATTATCTTCTTGCATAGGGGTGTCATCACTGCTGAATTTATCAAGCAGTTGGTTGGATGAGCCTGTTAGTATGAGGTATTTTCTATCTTTATAAGACAAAAGCAAGACGCTGTTTTTTGTATCTATAGGTTTTCTATATAAAATTTTAACTTCATTACTGTTTATGTTACTATTTCCAAAAAGCCACTTTTGAGATGATGTCCCGTTTACTCTTTTTTTAACCAGCCATAAAACAGCTAGTAGAAAAAGTAGTATAAGTATGACTACATAGTATCGTAAGTCGCCATAGTAGCTAGTATCGGTTTTTATACTTTTATCAAGGATGCTGTTTTGTCCTTTGTGATTTGGTGTTATATTAAAATTCTCTTTTTTGGTACCGTTTTGCGGTAAAGCTCTTAATCTTAGTCCGAACCCATCTGTGGTTTTTGAAGCTATGATATTTATCTTTTTTTTACTTGTTAAGATGATTTTGATATTTTTATCTTGAGGAACTATTTTCATCTGCTCTAAGATGGGTGAGTTTATATTTTTGGTTACCGTTTTATTGAAAAAAATATTATTTAGTATGATATTGAAAGTATTACCCTCTTTTTTTAAAAATATCTTGCCGTTGTATGGAGTATCAAAAGAGAGCATTATATCAACTCTGTCCTCTCTGTCATAGGTATTGTATGTTAGCAGAGTTGTAGAAAAAAGAGAAACACAAAGGAGTAAAAGTGCAAAAATAGTTTTCAAGTTAGCTCCTTGCTAAAGTATTGAATGACCGATTTGGAATCAAGTATCTCATTTATCCTGACGGCTAAGTTTTTTTCATAAACCATAACTTCGCCTTTTCCTATGATTTTGTTGTTTATAAAAAGTTCTACACTTTCACCGGCAGGCTTTTGAAGGTCTATGACCGAGCCTTTTTGAAGCTTTAATATCTCCTCTATAGGAAGTGAAGTTGACCCTAGTTGTGAAGTAAATACAACAGTTATATCATCAAGTTTTTCATATTGGGATTTATCAAAATTTTCTTCTATGTTTTCCACCTAGTTTTCCTCGATTGCTACTACAAAACAGTTGTTTTTTACCTTCATGGGTATTAACTCCTGCGCATTTAAAGAGCCTGTATCTTTAATGATACCTAGATATTCCGGTGTTGAGAGTGTATAGCTAGACTTTTTATCATACTCTTCTAGCATCGTTTTTGCAGTTCCCGCTATCAAGTTGGCTGACTCTTTTAGAACATCAGTTATCGTATCGTCATCAGGATTTTCTTCAAATAACAAAAGTTCACATATTAGATTTGCTGTTCTTTTTTTAAAAAGAAAAATAAAGTCAAAAATTTCATCATTTTTGTATATAGATATTTTAGAACAAAGCATATTTTTAAACTGATGGGTTTTGCACTCATTTATCTCTAAACCAAGAACATTTGTAAAGAAATTATTGCTGGCATCTTTTATATATTTTGAAAGCACTGTAAACCTCGAAAATAAAATTTTATATAGTATACACAATATAATTTAAATAATCGTTTAAAAGAAATAATAGTATCATGCATTTTTTAGTTACAAGGGGATTCGATGACTCTTTTTTTGGCAATTATTGGCGTATTTATAGGTTTTTTATCGGGATTTTTTGCTATAGGAGGCGGGACTATGTTGGTTCCGGTTCTGTTGATGGCAGGATATGATATAAAATTTGCTATAGGTATATCTGTTACACAGATGGCTTTTAGCTCTCTTTTTGGCTCATATCTAAACTATAAAAAAGGTGTTTTAAATCTAAAAAACTCTATAGCTGTGGGCGTAGGCGGTTTTTTTGGTGCGGCAAATAGTGGATATATAGTAAAACATTTGTCATCAAAAATTTTGACTGTTATATTTTTATCTTTTGTGATTTTGGCAATCTACCGCTTTTTTAAATCCCCGAATGTAAGCGATAAAAAGGAGATAAACAATAACTTTCTCCTTTTTGTTATAGGCTATTTTGTTGGAACAATCTCTATAAGCGTGGGTATAGGCGGGGCGTTACTTATAACTCCTATACTTGTAGGATTTTTACATTTTCCTTTGAAAAAAGCACTATCAAGTGCGCTTTTTTTTGTTATCTTCTCTTCGGTTTCAGGATTTATCTCTTTGGCGATAAATGGATATGTGCACTATTATGATGGTTTTATAGTTGGACTTTTCTCTTTGGTGGGTGTCTATTTTGGTATAATGCTTTCGCATAAGACAGAACATAAAAGACATAAAAAGCTACTGCTTATTTTTTATGTTGTTATTTTGATTTTGATTTTGAAAAAACTTTTTGGAGTGTAAGTGATAAAGTTATATAAAGCAAAAGAGAATAATTTAGATATAGATTATCTTGAGATCCCAAAAAATTCTCTAGTTGTAGTTACTGGGATAAGTGGCTCCGGAAAGAGTACTCTGGCTTTTGATACACTTTATGCCGAAGGACAAAGAAGGTATATAGAGTCTCTCTCTTCTTATGCCAGACAATTTTTGGATAGGATTGCAAAGCCGGATATTGAAAAGATAGAGGGGTTAACGCCGGCTATTGCAATAGATCAAAAAACTACAAGTAAAAATCCTCGCTCAACTGTTGGAACAATAACCGAGATATATGACTACCTAAGACTTCTTTTTGCAAGAGTTGGTGAGCAGTATTGTTACAATTGTGGCGAAAAAATCTCAAGTATGAGTGCTAGTGATATCATAGAGCAGATACTAAAACTCCCTGATAACTCAAAACTTGTGATACTTGCACCACTAGTTAAAGAGAAAAAGGGAACATTTGCAGATATGCTTGAGTCTCTAAGACACAGCGGATATGTTAGAGCTATGATAGACGGCGTTATGGTTCGTCTTGATGAAGAGATAGAGCTTTCAAAAACAAAAAAACATACGATAAAAGTAGTAATCGATAGAGTCATAAAAAAAGAGGAAAATATCGCGAGGATTAGCGAAGATGTCGAAAAAGCCCTGAAAGAGAGCTATGGAGAAGTGGAGGTGGAACTTTTAAACCACGAAGAATTGGGGCTAAAAGAGGGGCATCTTCACTTTAGCGAACATAACGCCTGCTTTAAGTGCAAGATAAGCTATGAACCTTTGGAACCTCTTAGTTTCTCTTTTAATTCTCCAAAGGGGGCTTGTAGAGTTTGTGATGGACTTGGTATAAAATACTCTTTGGATCTAAACAAGATAATTGATGAGGATTTAAGCATTGAAGAGGGGGCTGTAAAGATATTGTATGGATTTAACAAAGGCTACTACTTTAAGTTTTTAAAAGCCTTTTGTGAAGCAGCCGGTATTGATACGGCCACCCCTTTTGGAGAGCTTGAAGAGCATCAAAAGAAAGCTATACTGCATGGTGGTGTGGAGATAGCAGAATTTACATGGAAAAGGCATAAATTAAAAAGAAAGTGGGAGGGCGTTATAAAACTTGGCTTTGATATGCTAAAAGGTGAAAAAGATATCAATGAGTATATGAGTGAAAAAACATGCTCAAATTGCGGTGGATACAGGCTTAAAAAAGAGAGTTTGAGTGTAAAAGTTGCAGGATTAAATCTAGCTGATATTCTAGATATGCCCATAGAAGATGCCTATAATTTTTTTGAAAATGAGGATAATTTTAGCTATCTTAGCGAACTTAAAAAGGAGATCAGCGAACCGATACTAAAAGAGATAAGAGAGAGACTCTTTTTTTTAAAAGATGTAGGTCTTGGATATATAACACTTGGAAGAGATGCAAGGAGTATAAGTGGAGGAGAGGCTCAGCGTATCAGGATAGCTTCGCAGATCGGAAGCGGTTTAAGCGGGGTTATGTATGTGCTTGATGAGCCTAGCATCGGGCTTCATGAGAGAGATACTTTAAAGCTTATTAATACCCTTAAAAATCTGCAAAAAAAGGGAAATAGTGTTATAGTTGTCGAACATGACAAGGAGACTATAAAGGCAGCCGATTATATTATCGATATAGGTCCCGGAGCGGGTATAAACGGTGGAAAAGTTGAATTTGTCGGAACTTATGATGAGCTTTTAAAAAGCGATACTCTTACAGCTGAGTATCTAACAGGTAGAAAAAAGATATCTTATCAAAAAAGAAGAGAGCAGAGTGATTTTATAGAGCTTAAAAATGTCAATATCAATAATATAAAAAATTTAAGTGTCAAATTTCCTCTTAAAAATCTAGTATGTGTAACAGGAGTAAGTGGTTCAGGAAAAAGCTCCCTGGTTCTTCAAACTCTTTTGCCTATAGCCAAAGAGTATCTAAACAGAGCGAAAAAGGTCAAAAAAGTAGCCGGAGTAGAGTGCAGGGGGCTTGAAAAGCTTGATAAAGTTATATATCTTGACCAAAGCCCGATAGGCAGAACCCCGAGAAGCAATCCGGCAACTTATACCGGTGTTATGGATGAGATAAGGGTGCTTTTTTCACAAACCAGAGAAGCTAAGATAAGAGGCTATAAAGTCGGCAGGTTCTCCTTTAATGTTAAAGGTGGAAGATGTGAAAAGTGTAAAGGTGAGGGCGAGATAAAGATAGAGATGCACTTTTTGCCGGATATTATGGTAAAATGTGATAGTTGTAAAGGTGCAAGATACAATGCTCAAACCTTAGAGATAAGATATAAAGGTAAAAATATCAGCGATGTTTTGGAGATGAGCGTAGATGAAGCAACTCTATTTTTTAAAGCGATTCCTAAAATTCATCAAAAACTAAAGACCTTACAGGATGTAGGACTTGGCTATATCAAACTTGGACAAAATGCTACAACTCTTAGTGGCGGCGAAGCTCAAAGGATAAAGCTCTCAAAAGAGCTTGGCAAAAATGCTACAGGCAATACCTTGTATATCCTGGATGAGCCCACAACCGGTCTTCATTTTGCAGATATAGATAAACTTTGTAAAGTTTTACACCACTTGGTAGATCTTGGAAATAGTGTTATAGTGATAGAGCACAATATGGATATCATTAAAAACAGTGATTATATTATTGATATGGGTTATGAAGGTGGTAGCAAAGGTGGAAAGATCATAGCAACGGGAAGTGTTGATAAAATGATAAAAGAGCTTAAAAAGACAAAGAGCTATACTGCTGAGTTTTTAAAAAAGGAGATGGAAAATGACTGAAGAACTTATAGATAGAATAAAAGCAATCCCTCCATTGCCGGAGACTTTTATACAAATTGATGCAATTTGCAGCGATCCAAACGGAACGATAACGGAACTTTCAAAAGTTGTCGAAAAAGACCCTATGTTGGTAGCTAATATTTTAAAAATTGTAAACTCACCACTATATAGTTTAAGAAGTGAAATAAAAAGTGTATCTCAAGCAGTTTCGCTTCTTGGGATGAGCGAGATAAACTCTATAAGTGCAGCCGCATCAGTTAAAAAACTTTTGAAAGTTGATATGGAGCCGTACGGCATATCTCCTGAAAGATTTGCTTTGATTTCAAATATGCAAGGCTCGCTGGTTAAAAGCTGGTTTGGTAAGATCGATAAAGGCAAAGCTGATACACTCTTTATGCCGGTGCTTTTGCAGGAGACCGGAAAAATTATAATAGCTGATGAAATTGTTAGAAATGATGAAATTTTTCAGTTTAAATCAGAAATAGAAACAGCCATAAATATTCCTGAAATAGAAAGGATGTATGTAGGCGTAACTTCAGCTGAAGTTACCGCAAAGATTTTCGAACATTGGGGATTTGATAAATTTATAGTAAACATTATAAAGTATAGTGATAACTACTCTTTAGCAGATGAGGAGTACAGAGAGTTTGCAATTTATCTTAAAATTGCCAAAACAGCTATAGCTGTAAATGCTCCTTTAAAAGAGAGAAACATAACCATAGCATCCAATATATTAAAAAAAGAGAATATCGAACTAGATAGTTTTTTGGATGCAGTCGAGAAAGTAAGAGAAAATTTTAAAGGCGAATTTTGAAAACTTTGACGATTGTAGATACATTTGGTTTCTTTTTTAGAAACTACTTCGCTCTCCCGCATTTAAGAAGCAAGGATGGTTTTCCAACAGGACTTCTTACAGGTTTTATCAACTTTATATCAACGATAGAAAAAGAGCATCCAAACGGATATATACTTTTTGCACTTGATAGCAAGGGTAAAAGTATAAGAAATGATATATATCCTGATTATAAAGCAAACAGGCCACCGGCCCCTGAGGAGCTACTTAAACAACTGCCGGTTGCTATAGAGTGGATAAAAAAGATGGGTTTTAAAGAGCTTGAGATACCAAGGTATGAAGCTGATGATGTTATCGCATCAGTCACAAAAATTGCCAAAAATAGTGGCTTTAGAGTACAAGTAGTAAGTCATGACAAAGATCTTTACCAACTGATTGATGATAGTAAAGTAGTTCTTTATGACCCTGTTAAAAAGATAGATATAGATGAAAAAAGATGTAAAGAGAAGTTTGGAGTAGAGCCTAAAAAGATTATAGACTATCTTTCCTTGGTGGGTGATAGTGCCGATAATATACCGGGAGTTAAAGGGATAGGGCCAAAAGGTGCAAAAAAACTTATAGATGAGTTTGGCTCACTGGAAAATATTTATAATAATTTAGACGCCATTAGAAATGAAAGAACAAAAAAGCTACTTATAGAGGGAAAAGATAGAGCATTTTTATCTAAAGAGCTTGTTAAACTTCATTATGATCTTTTTAATGGGAACTTTAATATAGATAAATACAAAATGCCTTCAAGCAATCCTATACTAAATATAAAAGATGACCTTTTGAAGTTAGGAATAAAAGCGGTCTTAAAAAAGGTTGATGGCAGTATAGATGAAGTTGAAGAGAAAAAAGAGAAAGAGTTTGAAGCTATACTTTTAGAAAATAGTGAAAAACTTTTTAAGGTTGTAGATAAAATTGATGCCAATGAGATAGTTGCTTTTGATACGGAGACTGACTCTTTAGATGTGAAAGAGGCAAATATCGTAGGCTTCTCCTTTGCTCTAAATGATAAAGAAGCTTACTATGTTCCCATTGCTCACAGTTATCTTGGTGTTAGTGAACAAGTAAGAAAAGAGGATGCAAAAAAAGCTTTAAAAAAACTACTTTCTGCTAAAGTGATTGGACAAAATCTAAAATTTGATCTCGCTATAGTTTATAACAACTTTGGATTTGATACTATTGTGCCTGAAGCGGATACTATGATACTCTCATGGCTTTTAAATCCTGAGAAAAGTGCATCTTTGGATAATTTAGCCTATAGGTTTTTTGGTTACAAGATGAAAAAATTTAGTGAAACCGTTAAAAAAGGAGAAAACTTTTCGAGTGTTAATATCCAAGAGGCTAAATTTTATGCAGCAGAAGATGCGTGGATGACACTGAGACTTTACTATAAGCTTATGGATGAGCTAAGTAGTGAGTTAAAAAAAGAGGCAAGAGAGGTGGAATATCCTTTTATAAACAGTTTGATCAATATGGAAAAAGAGGGAATCAAGGTTGATGTAAAACATTTTGAAATGCTTTTAAAAAGAAGTGAAGAGAAACTTGCATATTTAACAAAAGAGATTTACGCTTTAAGCGGTAGCGAGTTCAATATCAATTCTACGAAGCAACTAGGAGTCATCCTGTTTGAAAAATTAAAACTGAAAGTTATAAGAAAGACAAAAACAGGATACTCAACAGATGAGAAAGTTTTAAAAGCTCTTAAAGGCGAACACCCGATAATTATCAAACTTTTAGAGTATAGAGAGTGGCATAAGCTTTTATCAACATACATTAAACCACTTTTAAAATATGCAAAAATGGATGATAGTAGTAGAGTCTATACCTCATTTTTACAAACCGGAACAGCAACGGGAAGGCTAAGTTCACAAAATCCAAATCTCCAAAATATACCTGCTAGAAGTGAAGCGGGAAGAGAGATAAGAAGAGGTTTTATTGCTAAAGAGGGGTGCAAACTTGTATCTATTGATTATTCTCAAGTAGAGCTTAGACTTTTGGCTCACTTTAGTAAAGATAAAGCTCTTGTTGAAGCTTTCAAAGAAGATAAAGATATACACTACGAAACTGCCAAGATGATCTTTGGCGAAGAGGAAGCTTTAAAGAAAAGAGATGTTGCAAAAGCAGTCAATTTTGGCCTTTTATATGGTATGGGATATCGTAAGTTAGCCCAAACTGTAAATGTAAGCTCCAGTGAGGCAAAAGAGTATATAAAAAGATATTTTGATTCTTTCCCAACTGTTAAAGAGTGTTTGGAAAAGATTGAACAAAGCGCAAAAGAGAAAGGATTTGTAAAGACTCTTCTTAAAAGAAGAAGATACTTTGACTTTTCAAGTGCAAATCCTATGCAAAAAGCCGGTTTTTTAAGAGAGGCTCCCAACACAGTTTTTCAGGGTAGTGCAGCAGATCTAATAAAAATGGCTATGAATAAGATAGATAAGAGCTTGGATAAAAATAAAGGAAAAATGTTGTTGCAGATCCATGATGAGTTGATCTTTGAAGTGAAAGATGAGTTTGTGGAGAGTTTTTCCTTAAAAGCAAAAGAGATAATGGAAAATATTTACAAACTAAATGTCCCTATAAAGTGTTCATTAACAATAGCAGATAATTGGGGAGAGTTAAAGGAATAAGGAGGAAATTAAGAGTTAAGAATTAAAAATTAAGAGTGGGAAGTGTTAATAAAATTAATCAATAATTCTTAACTCTACACTTGAAAATCTTTATTTCACTCCCTATTTTGTCCAATAAGGACATTTAGTCTTAACCTTAAAATCCATTCCGATTTAAACTTCCGCAAAACGGATTCACGGTGAGTGCCCCAAAATCAAAGATTTTGACGTTAGGCTGCATATGTTTTGCAGAAATTTAAATCTCCATTCTATCCTTTGCTCATTTGCACTCCTACCCCTTTTCACCTAAAATTGTCATTTTACCGCTTATTTGTGTCAAGATTATTGACTTGGGGTTTAATTCCTAATTCTTAACTCTTAAATTTCACCCTATTTAAGTAGAGATTTTATATCGTTTATATACTCTTGTTTGCTTTTTAGGCCCAGATAAATTTTTGTGGCATTACCCTGCTTGTCAAATAAAATAGCATAAGGTATCAAACCTTTCCAAGATGTCTTAGCACTGATATAGTCGGTAAATTTGAAAACTTCAGGATCGCTGTTGTTTATAACAGGGTAGTTTATACCTTTCTCTTTTATAAACTCTCTAAGCCCATCATCGCTTATCCTTGTTTGAACTTGAAAAGAGATAATCTGAAAATCTTTTTTAAACTCTTTTTGTAGTTCTATCAACTCAGGCATCTCCATAAGACAAGGCGGGCATTGATTGCCCCAAAAGTCTAGTAGTACAACCTTTCCTTTTGCATTTTGGAAGTGTATGCCTTGAACAAAAGTGTTTAAAATGATCTGCTCACCTTGTAAATCCCTAAACTTAAAAGTATAATCCTCTTTGTGTTCTGCAGCACTCAAAGAGACAAACCCAAAAGCACATACAGCCAAAAATGCAATAAAAGCTTTTTTTATATTCATAATTTTTCCTTATTTTTTAAACCAATTTTTAATCTTTTCAAAGACACCTTCAAACCTATCCTCTTTCAAAACAGTCTCATATCCAAATGAGTCTTGTAACTGTCTAAGTAACTCTTTTTGATCATCATTTAACTTTTTAGGGTAAGTTATGCTTATCTGCACTATAAGATTGCCCTCTTTTTTAGTATGTACATTTTTTATACCCTCTCCTCTAAAAACAAACTGTTGTTTATCTTTGGCACCAACTGGGAGTTTGAGTTCTTTTTCTCCTCTTAGCGTTGGAATTTTTAGAGTCTCTCCTAAAGCAGCCTGAGTAAAAAATACAGGAACCTCTATATAGACATCGTCATTATGTCTTATAAAATGCTCATCCTCTTTTACTATAACTCTAACATAGAGATCACCTCTGTCCCCATACTCGTTTATATTGCCTTTTCCCGATACTCTTATCTGGTTGTTGTTATCTATACCTTCCGGTATATCAACGCTTACTTTTGCCTCTATCTCCTCATAGCCTCTGCCGCCACAGTTTTTACATCTGTTTTTGACTACTTTACCACTTCCGTTACAAACTTCACAAGGTTGTGAAAAAGTCATAAAACCTTGTCTGTAGTAAACCTGACCTCTACCTCCGCAATTACTGCAAGTTTCCGTTGTTTTATCCTCGGAACCGGTTCCGTCACAAACTTCACAAGGCTTTTTGTAGCTATATTTTATCTCTTTTTCACAGCCAAATACGGCCTCATTAAATTCGAGAGTGATTTTACTTTCAATATCAAGAGGATATTTGGACCTTTGTCTTGAAGTGCTACTGCCAAATCCTCCAAATCCACCAAAACCTCTACCAAAGACAGACTCAAAAATAGAGCTAAGATCATCCATTATGTCTTCGCTATCCATTCCCGAATAGCCGCTAAATCCTTGATTTTCAAGGCCAGACTTGCCATATCTGTCATAGATAGCTCTTTTTTTAGGGTCACTTAAAGCTTGATAAGCCTCATTTACCAGTTTAAACTTCTCTTCTGCCTCTTTATCTCCCTGGTTTCTGTCGGGATGGTATTTTAGAGCTAGTTTTCTGTAAGCTTTCTTGATTTCATCTCCGCTTGCATCTCGTGATACTTCTAAAACTTCATAATAGTCTATCTCCAACTTCTTAACTCCATCAATTTTAATGGCGAAATTATACTTTAAAGTTCTTTTAATGTTTATTAAAATATCATACTATTTTCTACTTGGAGGATAGTATTGAAAAAGTACGGACTTAAAAAATTTGACAATTTAGTTAGTGCCTTAAATGCTCTACCTACCGTTGGTAAAAAATCGGCCTTAAGATATGCATATTATATGGTTTTAAAAGATTCTTTTTTGGCTCTTAAAATTTCAAAAGCTATAGAAGATGCTGTTATGTCTATACAAGAGTGCAAGGTTTGTGGTGCTTTAAGTGAAGATGAGATATGCCAAATTTGCTCGGATGATAGTAGAGACAAAGAGAAGCTTTGCATTGTTGAAAATGCAAAAGATATATTTGTTATAGAAGATGCCAGTGAATATAACGGTAGATATTTTGTTTTAAAATCTTTAGAAGAGCTTGATTTAAAACAGCTAAACGATATCATTGAAACAGGCGTTAAAGAGGTTATCTTTGCTCTAACTCCATCATTGCAAAATGACGCTATTATCTTTTATCTTGAAGACAAATTAAGTGGTTTTGATTTGGTATATACTAAAATAGCCCAAGGTGTGCCGACAGGAATAAATCTGGAAAATGTAGATACTCTATCCTTGTCAAAGGCCATGGAGCTTAGAGTAAAGACATAGCCTTTTTCATACTCTCTTTTATATCTTCAAAGCTATATCTGTAATCAAAAAATATCTCAAAAGCCAGTACGGCTTGATTTAAAAGCATAAAGAGCCCATCTTTAGTATGAAGTTTGTTCTCTTTTGCTAGCTTTAAAAAAGGTGTGTGTTTGCCATATATAACATCTATGGCAAAATTTGCTTTACAAAAAAGCTTCCTTAAAAGCTTCTCTTCAAGTGGTAGTGAGTTGTTGTTTAATCCTGCTGAAGTTGTATTGATAATAAGGTCAAAATTTTTTATCTTAAAATCACTCCAACTATAGGCGTTAAAGCCATTTTTTATAAAAGGTTCCAATCTTGCTTGGCTTCTATTTAGTATAGTTACACTATATCCTTTCTCTCTTAAAATAAAAGATATGGCTTTAGCCGTTCCGCCAGCTCCCAATATAAGCACTGATTTTATATCTTTCATATCCTTTATACCCTCATAAAAACCAGGAGCATCCGTGTTGTAGCCTATAAGTTTATCATCTTTTTTTATGATAGTATTTACCGCTTTTATATCTTTTGCTATATCTTTTACAGCATCACAACTATTAAATGCTACCTCTTTAAAAGGAACTGTTATATTTGCGCCGTTAAAGCCTGAGTTTATAAAAATATTTTTAAACTCTTTGGAATTTTCTAAAAGAGTTCTTGTATAACAAGCATCGATATTTAGTTTTTTTATGGCAAAATTATGTATAAGTGGAGATATGGAGTGAGATACCGGATTGCCAAAAATTGTAAAAATTTTACTCACTCAACTCATCCAGTGAGCTTAGAAGTGCTTGGAGTTTGTTTTGTACTTCAAGATATTCAAGCTCTTTTTTGCTATCTGCAACTATGCCGGCACCCGCTTGAAACACTATCTTGTTATCATCCAGATAAGATGTCCTTATGACTATGGCACTATCTAAATTTCCGTCAAAACCAAAGTATCCTATAACTCCACTGTAGTAACTTCTTTTTAATTTTTCTATATCGGCTATAAGTTCCATGGCTCTTATTTTGGGAGTTCCTGTCATTGTTCCGGCTGTAAAAGTGGAAGCGAAAAGATCAAACATATCATACCTTTCATCCAAAACAGCTTCTATATCACTTACCATATGCATAACATGGGAGTATCTCTCTACTCTCATCATATCTTTTACTTTAACACTTCCTACTTTTGCAACTCTGCCTACATCGTTTCTGCCAAGATCTATAAGCATCAAATGCTCAGCTCTCTCTTTTTCGTCATTTAACATATCAAGTTCGAGCTCCAAATCTCTGTTGATATTATCACCTCTTTTTCTTGTACCTGCGATCGGTCTTAAAAGTATATGGTTATCCTTAAGTGCTACCATAACTTCAGGAGAGCTGCCTACGATGGAAAAGTTTTTATAATCCATTAGATACATATATGGAGATGGATTTTTACTTCTTAGGATCCTGTAAAAGCTTAGCTTGTCTATTTTGCAAGGTTGAGTAAATCTATTGGATAGGACTATTTGAAAAATATCTCCACTTCGTATCATCTCTTTTGCACTTTCAACCATACTGAAAAATCTCTCTTTTGAGAATTCAAAATAGCCTCTATCTTTATCTATCTTACTCTTTGAAAGTTTTGTGGGAGAAAATGGTTTGGATAATGCATCTATAATTTTACCAAAATGTTTTAGTTTGTCATTTATCTCACTTATGATGGTAAGTTTATTATTTTTATGTGAAAAAGCTATGGTGATTTTTGGTCTGATGAGCTTCATATCGGGCATATCAAGTTCATCCTTTAGATTTGCCATGTGAGGTTCCAATCTGGGCTCAAACACCTTTGCCATATCGTAGCCGACATATCCAATAAAACCATCTACGAAGCCAACTTTTGCCTTTTTACTTAACTCTCTATACTTTTCAAACTCTATACTTTTATAGTATTTCTTTAAAAATATAAAAGGATTTTTTTCTATTTCTCTTCTGTTGCCTACTTCATTTTTATAGAAGCTTTTCCCATTTTTATGAACGATGCTTTCTCTTTCTCCTATAAAAATAAAAGAGAAGTTGCCGTCACTTGTGTTAATAGCACTCTCAAAGAGTAGAGTCGTTTCATCCGGGTATATCTTTTTTATAGTTTGATATATGGCTATAGGAGTTAACTGATCAAAAAGTATGCTTTTAAACTCTACCATTTTACCTACTTGATAATGTATATAAAAGCTGCTTTATTGATGCTTTTTTTGATTTTTGCCAGACCTGCTCTGGCAGATTTTTTACTTTTATATGGTCCTATCAGTATCTTTGTTGCATTTTTACCTGAGATTTTAAGTTTATACAATCTATAATGATATCCGGCAGCAGTTATCTTTTTTAGGTATTTTTTGTCAGGCTTGGTTCTAAATGTTACGCCAACTTGGACATACACCCCTTTGTTCGCACCTGTTACATTTGTCTTGATTATTTTTTTATCTGTTTTAGGCTTGCTCTTTATCTGGCTTTGTATCTCTGTCTTTACTTTATTTACAACTTTTGTACTGTTTACCTCTTTTTGTTTTTCTCTGTTTTTTAGCTTTTCAACCATTGCATTGAAGCTATTTTTTTTATCTGTAACATTTTCCTCGATGATAGGAACCTGTTTAAAAAGATCCTCTTTTGTACTACTGGTTTTGGCTGATGGTTCAGGAGGAAGAACAATATTAAAATTGTTTTTTTTCACTTCAGGTTTATTAAAAAGTTTCATTCCGACTAATGCAATTAGAAAAAGAACTATCAATAGAACAACAAAAAGCAAGATTTTTCTCTTTTTTGCGGGGTTTGAGCCTCTTTTATCTAGCATTATATCACTTAATTCATTTTTTTCATCCATTTTTGTCTCCTTTTACATATGCCTTGACCAAGATGATCCTCTCTCTTTTTTATAAACCTCATAAGGTAAAACCAATATATTAAACTCCCTTGGTATGTCCGGGTTTGGAAACATTTTCCACTGCCTTGGCATCTTTTGCTGTAGTTTTGTAGAGAGTAATTTTGCCAGTTGATAACCCTCTTGCAAGGTTGTATGTCCTTTATGAACATAGAGATGAAGGTGTCCCTGGGTTTTACTTTTGTAAGCTGTAAAATTTATATATCCCTCTTCCCTAAGCATCAATTGAGCTCTATGCCAAAACCTCTCGGGGTCCCTTCCGTTGTAGTCAAATACTATATTTTCAACTATATCTCTATCTGATATCAAAGAGTGAGCAACTGTTATCTTTCTCTCATCATGTTCATTCATGACTTGTCTAGTAAGCGTAGAATCAACCCTCTCAAACTTATCAAAGAAAAGTTTCCCTTTATAGTTAATCTTATTGACTATTTTATCTCTTTTGATATAGTAATATTTTGTTATTATCTTTATAAGGGTTACATCTACGCTATACAATTTTTTCTCCTAAAAAGTTGGTCTGTCATAAATGATAAAATTTTTAGCTAAAGCTGTTAGCTCCTCTTTTATACTTTTTTGAAGCTCGATATTTTCTATATCATCCAGTATATCGGCTATTTTATTAGCGATCAATTCAAACTCTTTTTCTTTCATACCTCTGCTAGTAAGCGCAGGCGAGCCTATCCTTATACCACTTGTTACAAACGGGCTTCTTGTTTCTCCAGGGACTGTATTTTTGTTGACAGTGATCCCTGCATTACCAAGAGCTATATCCGCATCTTTTCCGCTAAACTCTTTTCCTAAAAAAGAGACCAGTATGAGGTGGTTGTCTGTTCCACCACTAACGACATTATACCCTCTTTTTATTAAAACTTCAGATAGTTTTTTGGCATTTGCTTTTACTTGCTTTGCATACTCTTTCCAACTTGGCTTTAAATTATATCCAAAACCTACCGCCTTTGCCGCTATGACATGAACTAAAGGACCACCTTGGATACCCGGAAAAATAGCGCTATTTATCTTTTTAGCCAAATCTTCATCATTTGTCAGTATCAAGCCGCCTCTAGGACCTCTTAAAGTTTTATGGGTAGTTGTTGTTACTACATGACAGTGAGGAAAAGGGTGAGGATGTTCACCGGCTACTACAAGTCCTGCTATATGTGCAACATCAGCAAAAAGATAAGCACCTACTTCATCTGCAATCTCTCTAAACTTCTTAAAATCAATCTCTCTTGGATAAGCACTTGCTCCACAAACTATAATCTTTGGCTGAACAATTTTAGCTATTTTTCTAACTTCATCATAATCTATAAAACCATCTTTGTTGACACCATAAAAAAAGCTAGAGTATGTTTTTCCTGAACTGCTTACTTTTGAGCCGTGAGTTAAGTGTCCTCCTTGAGATAAATCCATTCCAAGTATCTTATTATAAGGCTTTAAGAGTGCTTGATAAACACCTTGGTTGGCTTGACTTCCTGAATTTGGTTGAACATTTGCAAAGTTACAGTTGAAGAGTTTGCAAGCTCTATCTATTGCTAACTGCTCCACTTTATCTGCGTACTCGCATCCTCCATAGTATCTTTTGTTTGGATAACCTTCTGCGTATTTATTGGTAAAAACACTGCCATGGGCTTCCATAACTGCCGGAAAAGTAAAATTTTCACTGGCAATCATTTCCAAATGATCACTTTGTCTTTTTAACTCTTGTTCGCATAACTCATAAACTTCAAAATCTTCATCTTTTAAAAAACTCATTTTA
>Ga0256840_1000342_pt1 | contig 48063 bp, 42 predicted proteins | sample 355202metaG_FD_185969 | JGI IMG/M metagenome (GOLD analysis project Ga0256840, IMG submission 185969) | Hydrothermal vent microbial communities from Mid Atlantic Ridge, Atlantic Ocean - 355-202 | ecosystem: Environmental > Aquatic > Marine > Hydrothermal vents | place: Atlantic Ocean: Mid...
ACTACATTAGAGAACTTGTTGAGCTGGTAGGATCTGAGCGTCGTAATCCCCTCTAATCGGGGCATTGTTTGGAACCATGAAAACGAAAATAAGCAGGGTGCATCCCAACAGGTCGTAATCCCCTCTAATCGGGGCATTGTTTGGAACCAGGGGGTTACGAGGGATACATAGAGGGTCACCCAGACCGGTCGTAATCCCCTCTAATCGGGGCATTGTTTGGAACCCCAGACCCAACCAGTTACAAGACGACATCCAGTCGTGTCGTAATCCCCTCTAATCGGGGCATTGTTTGGAACGTTTGTTCCTAAATTCACAAAGGAAGAAGCAGATAGGTCGTAATCCCCTCTAATCGGGGCATTGTTTGGAACCATTGTAGCTATCGTTGCGGATGATGAGAAGCTGAGAGTCGTAATCCCCTCTAATCGGGGCATTGTTTGGAACCCTTACCCTAAAATCAGGTGTAGTTGCGAACGGTTACAGACAGTGATTCGCGCATGTCCATCAAAATTGGGTTCCCGGTGTACAGCAAGCTGAATCAAGGTACCCGCAAAGCGCACAACTACATGAAAACACTCATAAAAACAAAACTCGCGCATCTCTACTTCCACCGCATGGCGCAACCTACTGTATTTACGAAAAAATATGTCTTTCCCACCTTCCAGGGAGTCTTGGAGGCCGAGATACGCGAACCGTCAACAACCACGTCTCCTGTATCATTCTTTTACAGATGTTCCGCCAAACAGTCAAGGATGAAAACCGCATCCTCAAAATGGCCAAACAGCCTGTGGGCCGCCTTGTCTGCCCAGGCATCCATTTCATGGGTTGACGGCGGGCATGGCCCGCCCCGGAGCGGCTTGAAGTCAAGAGAAGCCGGGCTGGCTTCGGTCCGGCCTCCGTTTTCGAGATGGGCTGCAAGCTGGTCAATCCTGCGGTTGAGAATTCTTTTCCGGTCAGCAGGCTGGCTGGCCACGCTCTTCAGAAAAGCAGGTCCGTAGCAGAGACGTTCGGACGGGGATGGATAGATCTCGCGACCATATATATCATCCCGGGTCTGGTTCCAGACCAGCTCACCCCACGCGGACAGCGCATACTCTCCATCCATTTCCAGGTACATGGTCTCGGCCAGACCATGTTCCGGCCTGGCCGCCAGGTTGCCGGCGGCCCGACGGAAGAAGATGAGATGCTCGAGAACCATAGGTTCCGCGTCCATCCGCACCGGCAGCCTGGGGATACGGAGCAGGCCTCCGGCCTCGAAGATATAGACTGCCTCATGGGCATAAAACGACGACAGCGTCAGGAGAAACCCCTGTACGCTCTTGAACCCCCCGGTCAGGTTGAAGACAACGTGGTGGCTGGGCAGGTAGCCGGCCACTGTCTCAGCGCACCAGGCCGTCAGATCGGACAGCGCCCACTGGAAGGAGGCCATGTCCGCGGTCTGCAGGTCTTTCTGACCCCTGATGTCCACGGTGGCTCCCTGCCCCTGCAACCAATCCCTGACGATTTCCGCCGTGACCCGACCAAGGAAGGTATCCGTACACAGCAACTGATGAAACACGCTGCCAGGAGGACGAGATCCCTTGAGCAGGCTGAGGATCCCATTCAGTTCGGCGCTCAGGTGCTTTGCCTCTGCCGGTCCTGCTCCCGCCAGGGCAGACCCGGCTCGCCGGATCACCTGTTCCAGGATCTCAAGATCGGCTGGTGGTATATCCTCCCGCCTTGGGCAGTTACTGTTGCGGATAACAGCCGCACGTTCCCCCTCACCCGCCACATTGGTCAGGAGGCTGGTGCCGCAGGGCGTGAGGATATAACAGGGGCGTTTCTCTATTCCTGTTTCTTCCGCAGCCCATGCAGATGGCTCCTTAACAGTTTCCATGCTTTCTGCTTGTCTTTCTTTGCTTTTTTATTGGTACACCCCCATTCCCTGAACTTCTGTTCAAGGATCTCGGCCGCAGGCAGGGAAAGCTCCTCGATTATCAGACCGGACAAACGGAAATCACCCCATGACCGGAGGTCTGCCATGCTGTCGATGACTGCCTGCTCAGCCGGAGGAACTTTCCTGATATCCGGGTGAGACTCATCAAGAATCTCGACGAGCCGTTCAACTTTTTTCCATTGACTCTCAGAGCATTGTTTTTTCCGCCAGAGTTTTTCCTGGCTGCTCCACGATGCATAAAAAGCACGGGCCACTTCCTTCTGCTCCCTGGCTTCCAGGCTGTCGAGCTTCGGCCAGACATCCCGCAGGGCGTCTTTTTCCGGGACCTGGGCTCGGGCGATGTCACTGCCCTGGACAATGGCAACATACTGTTCAACCTCGCTCATTTGCTGCCATTGCCGCTCTTCTTCCTTTCTGGCGGCTTCTGCTTCGGCAGCCAGTTTTTCCTGGAGCAGCCGGTTTTCTTCCGCCTCCCGCGCCTTTTGCCGTTGGATTTCCCGAAGTTTCTCCTGCTCTTTCCGCTCCCGGACAAGCAGTTCATTTCGCTGGGACTGCATCTGCTGCCGCTGTCTGTACAGATCCTGCTGCTCCGCTTCACCAAGCGGAAGAAACCGTACCCAGCCCATGGCGGAAAGGCCGGCAGGATTGCGCGGATTTCTACTGTCCGAGGCCAACCACATTGTGGTGGCACCGCCGTCAGGATCTGAAAATCTCGCTCTTTTACCCGGTGGGCTGATCTTGATACGCCTGTGTCCATTCACGGTCATACACTCGGCCCCTGAGTGTTTACCCAGGCGCAACGGGATTGCCTGCTCAGGAGCAAAACCGGCCGGGGTAGCATTGATTTTCCCCAGTTCCATGTCTTCCCGTCTTTTTTCATCGCCATAAAATTTCCGAAGAGCATCTATTATTTCTTTTGGAGAGAGCGCTTTTTCTCTGCTTATGGCGGAGGTGCCGGGCATTATAGTAATACTCCCCCAGAAACTGCTTCCCGGCTCAATCATCTCCTGCATCTGGTGCAACTTTTTCTCCCCGGTTTTTTTGGAAAAGCTGACCGCATACTTGATCGTCCTTCTCACCTCGCCCACGGGCACAAAATCCGAGACCTTGAGCAGGCTGAACGGATCATGGTCAAAGGAACCGCCAAGAAGGTGCTCCTGCAGTTTCCTATTCCCGTTGTTGCCCGTGAAACGGGGGAATTTCCTTCCCTTGTTTCTGAAATTCAAGACAGCGGTACGAATCGCCCCTTTGATGGCAGACCCGGGTATAACAGGCTCGTTATCGAGAGGGTTGAAGGCCGTGCGGTGAATCGCAAAATCAGTGACTTCTTTTTGAAATCTATTTTCCGGTTTTTCAAGCACTTCCTTGTAATGCTTGTAAAACCCGTTGGAAATGGCGACTCGCCTGCCGGTTGCCAGCCTCTGGTGCAACCGCATAAACTTATATACCTGCTGAACGGATGCTACCGTACCCAGCCGACAGATAGCAGAGTATTTTTCGAGTTCATCACTGCTGAGCCGGGCCAGAAAATCGGAGGGCGCAAAACTGACCAGTTCTCGTTTGTCCTCATCGACCACAAACCCCACAGGTTCATACACTTCCCCACAGCCTACATGCAGGGGCGCGGCCAAGGTTATCTGAAAATAAACGGTTTCCGCTTTCATGATGCACTCCTTGGGTATGGGAGATACAGGCTGTACCCCTGGGCAACCGTTTTTTCTTCTGCCAGGGAAATTCCTGAGATGGCTGTTCCTATATAAGGTGTGGCGGGCAACCTGTCGTCATCCGGAATGAAAACAGCGCCCTCGTCTGCCATGACAACAGGATTTTTAAAGGGGTTCCTGCTCAGGACCAACAGATCTCCATGTTTGCCAAAACGGGTAAAGGGCAAGGCGAACTGCTCGCGGAATCTGCCCTGCTCAGGGACACAAGGGGCCAGGGTGAAACACCCATCACCCTTTTTCAGCAGCGGCCAGTCGATTTCCCCGACGTTACCCAGGCTGAAACGCCCAAGCCCGGTGGAGGCATCCCGGCCAAAACCGAAACAACCAATGGCCTCCAGGCCGCGGCATAGACGATCCTGATCCAGGGCATCCTCGTCAATGGCGGCAAAAACAACCAGCTCTAAGCCGGGCAGGTAATGGAAATTCTCCATGGTAAACGGATCAAACCCCTTACCGGTGGTCATGGTACGGCGGTCTATGGAGTTATGCGCGCGGTTGACGAATATAATCGGTTTCTGCTGACTTTCCGGTACATACTGCAACAGGCGTCTTTCCTCACCTGAAAGTGTTGCCAGGTATCGTTCAAACACTTCCAGGTCTGTTACCGGCGAACAACCACGAACATCCGGCAAACTGTTTTCCTCAACCAGCAGCCATTTCCGGGATTTTTCCAGTTTACTGGCTTCTGCACGTTGTTTTCTGGACATGCTTTGCGGAAAATCCATCGGCATGGACGGCCTGGGCAGGCAGAACAAAGCCGTGCCGGACGTATCCACTATTTTCGGGAAGGCCGAGGAAAAAACCGCAAACGGTCTTTCCGTGTAAAGGCGAATCCAATGATCAAATCCATGATCGAGCAGATCGTCCTGAAGCACTGCCTGCCAACAGAACTGTCCAAACAGGGTATCTCCCTTGAGCGGGGTGCCGAATGGCGACTCCGGCTTTATGGTTACCATATATATTTTCATCTTTTCCTGCCTCAGGCAAAGGAGATTGCATCAAACTGCCGCTGTATCGAATCGTCATCAAATGCAAAGGCAACCCGGCCATAGCCCCTGGAGCCGCTGCCACCAAGGGCATCCAGCTCCAGCATCTTCAAACCTTCAAGCAGCAACCCGGTATAGTCTTTGTCCTCGTCGCCTTCCATTTCCTTGATGGAGATCGAAAAAGAAAAGGCCACACCGGCCACCACCCGTTCGGTCTGGCGGAGACTGCCGACCTGGGCTGTGCCGGAGATCCGGTCGATGGCGGTCTCGGCCTTTATTTCCGTCAGGGCAACATCCCGAGCCTTTTCCATCCAGTCCGGCGTAAGGCTGCAGTCGGCAAAAGAGACCCTGGCCGGACCAAGTTCCCGTGCATCTTCGCCATCCGCCCCACTGGTACCGAACAGGGAACAGATTTTCCTGGCCTCCTCGAGCTGCTGGCCCTGGAATTTTTTCAGATGGGCAAACCGCAGGGGCTTGCCTCCTGTTTCGGCCATGCAGCCGGAGCGCATTTCCAGCAGGGAGCGAACCTTGCCCTTGAGTGATGAACCGGGTATATATGGCAGCCTGGTGTGGGGGTGGCTGACCACGGAGTTATCGGTACCGCCAATGTGCATTTCCGTGTCTCCGGCGCCGATATGCAGGCCACTGAGAAGTGTAATCCGGCCAGTGATCTGTCTGATTGCTTTCAATTTCATCGAACTCTCCTCTTTTCTTATTTCTTGCGGTAGGACTTGTAAAAGCCGATAAAGGTCTCAAAAAAGCTGGTAAAGGTCTGCAGATCATCCTTGTCCTTTACCTGGTCCCGAATGGTGTCGCCAAACAGGCTGACAAAAGAATCCGTGACCAGATCCCTGCCCTTGGCGTATGCGACCTTGGCAACCATCATGTGGACCTGGGGCATGATCAACTCCCAGGGTTCAACATCGTCCTGCGCCTTGATGTTCAACCGGGTTATTTCGTCGAAAAAACGACGCAACTGGCTGCTTGAGTTCTTTTTTTCCCTGCCTCTGTGATCAAGTCCTTCCTGATGAATTCTTTTCGCCAGCTCATCTGCGGTCCTGGAAAAGAGATAGGGGTCGACCAGTCTATTTTGCTTGTCTTTCCAAAGTGTTATGGTAGCCATTCCTTCTCTCCTGTTTTATCGTTGTTCATAAAGTTGGCTCCAGAGCGCTATCTTCAACGCCGAACCATATTCTTCCAGCCAGTTTTTCACGATGACAACCTCCCGCATGGCCGCATCTCTGTCCACGCCCTTTTTTCTGATATTTCTCTCCAGGCTGTACCTGAGAAGCGCCGGCCACTTCAAACATTCCATGTCACGCATGTGTACGGGCTGGCCGCCGCCGGTTACCCGCCTGGCCTTGCCGGCCATATCAATGAAGGCATTGAAACGATACAGCATGACCTTTGAGATAAGACCACGATCCACCCAGTCGGCCATGGCCTGCTGTTGCTCGCGCAGGGTTGCAAACTTATCCCAGGTCACGCTTTCCCCGAACATGGAAATCCGGTTACGACCGTTTCCCTTGGCCTGTTTCAACGCTTCCTCTGCCGTGTCGGCAAGTTTGTCCACCGGTTCATGGGTCTTGTGCAGGGTGATCCCTGCGGAAAAAGTCAAACCGCTGTCCTGGTCATTGCCGCTGACATACCGGCCCCATTCCTTTCTGAGCCTTCGGGCCAGAGAGGCCATGGTATTCCATGGGCCGATGAGAAACAGATCATCACCACCTGCGAACACGGTGTATACTGTGTTGTATTCCTCCGTTGAGCGTAAGAGATGGGGAAGATATAATGTAAAGAACTGGTCCAGCCGCCGGGAAAGAGTCGCCATGCGCGATATGGTAAAACGTCCTCTTGTCATACCGCAGGACATGAACATGCCGAGATGATCAACATCGGCCTTCAGGACGCCAAGTGCCGCTGTCCCCTGACCATCTCTTTTTGCCAGGGCGGCAATGGCATTGAAGGTCAGCGGCACTCGGTCTGCGACCAGTCTGGCGGGATCCTCCGTATTCTCCTCTTTTTCCAGTGCATCCAGCACAGCCTTGTTTTTCAGCACCTGTTCCGTGTAGACCGGGACATACCCGTTCAACAGACGCGTGGTTCCTGCCCCTGGCAGAGAACCGTCATGCTGTACATTAAGCTGGCAAAATTTTATAAGCGACTTGTCTTCCGGCACGGCCCTGCCTTCCATGAAGCGAACCTGGTAGCGGCCAAAAAATGGCTCCTGCAACAGCTCACTTTCCTGCGCCTGCACATTGCCGTCAAAGACGGCCAGTGTTTTCCCCTTCACGAGGTTGGCGCCAAGCATAATGTGGTCACGGCAGACGGTACAGGCACTGCCTTTCCGGTCTATCCATGGATCCTTTTCAGCTTTTTCTCCGGAAGGCCGTTTGCCACAGAAAGGACAAAGCGGCTTTTCAAGATCAGTGTTAAAGCCGCTGAGAAACGTGTCCACGACGCCATAGCTTTCAAGCGGCATTCGCTGATACTTCTTGCGTACCATTGCCTGTAAATGTTGATCCCACAACACGGAGAAACCACCCTGGCAAAATCCGGTCGCGGCTGTTGGCGTGGTTGTCACACCAAGGCTTGCCTGTCCGTAAGAAATCTTGAACAGCCATTCGTTCAATTTCCCTGTGGTTTCAACAATGACTTCTTGTGCATTATCCGTATTGGCGGCAAGCAGGTGAAATTTTCCCGCAGCATTGAGAAATACTGCCGTAAATGGAAGGTTCAGTGCCCGGCACAAGGATTCTGCGGCCAGTTCACTGAACATGGAAACCGCAAACGACCGGCCCCGAAGCAGTTTGGCCCGCAACCGTTGCTGCTCGCCCCCGGAGGAGAAGATAAAGTCCTGGATACCGTAAAAATCCCCGGAGACCAGGAGGAATTTCTCCGGCCGGAGATCCCGGATGGCCTTTGGCTCCAGAGTATCGGTTGCCTTGTGGTACACATACAGGGGGACCGCCAATGCCGCTGTTGTTCGGCAATGATCATAAAGAGAGACATCCGGAACCACCCCGCCGACCCTTGCCGCCGGAATATGAGAGATAAAACGGGAGAGCAGACTGTCAAAGTGCTGGACCCATATTTCCGGCCGTGTCCTGTGCGGCAGCACCTCAAGTTCTTCTGTGAATTCATTAAATAATTTTTGATATTCCTTAACGGCTTCTCCTTTGGGGATATTTTTTTTAGGAGCGGGAAATATGGAGGTCGCCGAAAGAGATTCAAGAGGATACGCGCTGGTGTAGCTGTCTGACTGGCCAAACATCTGTTGTCGCGGGTCACCGTCAAGAGCCAGCGCCTCGAGGACGGAAAGCAGCCTGGTGGAACGAAACTGCGTAAAAGGGATATTCGTCTGGTCGGAAAAGTTGGCCCGATCAAGACCGGCGCTCAGGCAGTCTGCCTGGGAGATACATTCCTGCATTGCCGTTTCCGGCTTGTGGTGCCCGGCAGCCAGGTTTATAAAACTGTCGCCCTCTCCCCAGCCAAATTCATTGAGGCAGGCAGGGAGTTTTTCGGCAAACTGCTCAATAAACGCCGCAGTGTACAGGACATGGACATGCGTATGGCGATTGTTGTAGAAGGGCTGATATTGGGCGGCATTGTCAGTGGCATATTGAGGCGGGATCTCCATGGTTTCCTGGGCAAATTTGCCGATGTCGTGCATGAGCGCCGCCAATGCAATTTTCAAAACCGTCTGTTCCATAAGGGACCTCTCTGCTCTCACCACCTTTCAGTAGTGGCGATCATCTTTGTTTGTCATTCCGCTTCCTGGCGGGACTTACCCCGAAACATCGGAGTACTGATTTCACATTCCATCTCCTGTCGTTCCCACCTGTAGGTATCGGGCGCTGTCGAGTTCCATGGTTTTCTCCGTCGTTTTTTCTGTCGTATTGCCGTTGTTCATGTCTGCGCCCCATTCAGGCCTTACTCCATTTTACGGTCACAACCGGATTTTTTTCAAAAAAATGTTTTCCCGCTGAAGAAAAACTACGCTCTGGCGGCGTGGGTCAACCGGCCGGGAGCTTTGGAAATCTACACAGCTCAAATATCGAAGCCGGCCTCCCGCAGCCGTTGCATCAGGCTGTATTTCCGCTGGTGCTCCCGGACCAGTTCGGCAAACCTGTTGCCGAACTCCTCCAATCCGCCCGATTCCCCGGCCAGGGCACGGAGGTCCCGGAGAAGGCCGACGGCCTCGTCGTAGTCCCGGGGCCGTCTGGTTGCCACCAGGGTGTGGACAAACGGCCCTGTTTTTCACCGCGTGGCCAGTTCCAGGGCCAGCCGGGACCAGGGCTCGAACTGATCCTCCCTGGCCCTGATGTCTCCGGCACGCAGCCATCCCAGCCCCTGGAGATCCTCGCCGCCGGGCCGCAACCGCACCTGGCCTTCATTTTGTACCCGGCAGAGATGGACAGCACCCAGGTGTACCCTGCCTACGGAATCGGAATCATCGTTGATCCAACCGATGAAGCGGGAATGGATCGTGCCCTGGCAGATAAGCTCCTCGTCGCGTTCCCGCAGGAGTCCCTGTTCATAGTCGTCTTTTTCCATGCTGCCATGGCCTGCGTCCGCGTGGTTCAGGTGCCCCCCGATCCCCAGGGAACAACACCCGGACAACCGTTGCTCGCCCACACCCCCGCCCCTGCGAAAGGCAAAAAAGCGCTCGCCACAGCGGAAAACCTGGTAGGGGATAATCTGCTTGTAGGCAGAGTTCTGTTCTGCCACATCCCGGGCGAGGAAATGGTGCGGCAGGGAGAGTACCGTTTCCAGAGGCGGTTCTGCCGCTACGCCGGCAGGCAGCGGACCGGAAAAAACCCTTTCAAGGTCTGTTCTGGCGATACAGAAAACCTGTTCCATCAATTCCGGGTCTCCCTGAAATAATCGTTGAGGATAATGTCGAATACCTGGGCATCCACCTCCTTCAGGAGCCGGTCTTTTTCGTCTTTGGGCAGAAAGACTGCCCGAAAACCGTTGCGGATCAATTTAAGTATCTGCCAGCGTGACAAGCCGTTTTTGCTGAGGTTTGCCGCAACCAGGTACTCCCGGGACAGATTGGTGGAGGAGATTCCCGGGTTGTCCGTATTGACAGTGACCGTGATGCCATGTTCCAGGTATTTTTCGAGCGGATAAGGATCGCCCTGTCCCGCCTGGTTCCTGACCCGGAAGCTGTTGGTCTGTATGTTGGAGGAAGGGCACATCTCGATAGCGGTGCCGTAATCGCGCACCCAGTTCATCATCTTCCTGTTGTTGATCAACTTGAGACCATGACCGATCCGCTTGGCGTGCAGAAGATAGAGGGCCTGCCAGATCCTGTCGTCGTCCTCCATTTCACCGGCATGGATGGTGATATTGACGAAATGGTGATGGAGCGGCATGAACAGATCCCGGAATTGGACAGGGTCGTGGTCTTTTTCCTGCCCGGCAAGGTCAAACCCGACCACTCGGGGCGTCTTGCCGCCATTTTTTTCCTGGTGTGAAGAAAAACAGACCGCTGCGCTCACGTGACTGACCATGGCGGCCCTGGACTTGTGCCGGGTGGCCATGAGGAGCAGGTTGACGGTGAAATCTTTGTGGCGCTGCATGAAGTTGCGGCCTTCATCAATGAGAATATTCAATACGTCCCTTATCTCCAGGTCGCGGTGGCAGTAGTTGGCCGGCGAACAGCGGACTTCGAGGTACCGGACTCCGTTTTCCCGGGAAACGTGCAGCAGCCAGTGCATGGCCCGGCGCAGACAATCTTCTGACTGCAGCAGGACCGAGCCGCCCAGGTCGCCGCATTTCATGTACCACTCCAGCTCCCTGTTGCGGCAGTCCCTGATGTTCCTGCCATCATAAGAGAGATCCTGTATCTGAGTTTCATCGAGGCAGGAGACAAGAGCCGGAACACCCTCGTTGCGGGACAGTGGCGAAAGCAGCAGCTCCAGATTGTCCAGGCAGTGCACCACATCCGGCTTCAGGTCCCGCAGAATTTCTGCGTTCAGCTCCGCAAGGGGGTGGCCTGAATTTTTTTCCACCACTTCCTGCAGCCTTGCAATGTCGAGGTTGGACTCCTGGACCATCGACCGGGCCAGTTCCCTGAGCAGGGCAGGATCAAAGGCGCCGCCGAGGTGACAGTGCAGGTCGGCCTTGGGCAGCCGGGTGAGCCAGGCCAGTTCCATGTCATATTTTTCCGGATCCACGCCTATCCGCTCCTCCTGGAGTTTTTTCTGCACGCTTTGCGGAAGAATCGAGAGAGACCGGAAGTTGTCTCCAATGCCGTCCCGCAGGGGTATGGCGTCGCGGCGTTCCCGGTAAAACTGCCGGGCCGGAATCCACAATACATTGAAGGTGAGAGTCTGTGGCCTTCTGTCCTGATCTCTGTCTGTCCGCCCGGAGTCGGTAATGGCCAGGTAGCCCTCGCAGCCGTGCAGCAGGCCGGCCTCGATCAGCCGGTTGGTTATGGTTTTCCGTCCGCCGGAGGAAATGATGAGCCGATGGGTGCCACTGGCCAGTTTTCCGATCAGGTCATAGACCGCTTCTTTCATCTCCTTTTCGTCGTTGGCCGTTTCAATGTCCTCGCATTGCAGGAACAACGGCTCGACGACAACCCCGGGATAGTCGGCAAGAACCTTGAGCTTCAGTTCCTCCAGTTTTTCTTCACTGCCGGCTGTACAGATCAGGTGCAGTTCGGTGATGCCGGAGCCGGAAAACGCCCGGCGGACCTTTTCGGCTTCCTCGGTATAGGGAAAGCGGGCACCGCCATTGAAAAAATCCAGGTATTCGAGGATCAGCTCCACATTGCCCAGGGCCGCGACAAGGACTACGTTCTCCGAGCCAGATTGTTGGCTGTCATTCATTGTCGGGTATCTTCTGTTCGATTTTGTTTTTGCTGCCAAGGGTAAGCCTGAATTTTCCCAGGCCGAACATGGTCTGCTTGCCAATGTTGACCTGTTGGGCATAGCGAAGAATCGGGAGATAATCCCGGAGTTCTCCCCGATAGGTGATCGAGCCGGCCAGGCCGCTTAACGAGGTGTTCTGCCGCTGACGGCTGGACCAGCGGAGCAGCTTCTGCCAATGGATATCCTCTGCCGCTGTCTGCACCTGTTTGGCCCTGTTGACCAGGCCATGGTAGTCGAGAAGGGGCTCGCCCCCGCCATAGGCGTTTTCAAGCGCTGCAATTCTCCGCAGGCAGGCCCGGACCAGGATATGAAAGGGCAGCGTGTGGTTGAGCCGGTTGCTCTGTTTCAGGCGAAGTGGGGTGGCAAGGTCAACCTGTATCCATGATACAGGGGCATCGTCAGGGTTTGCAAGCCGGAGGCGGTTGATCTTTTCCGGCTGGCACAGCACCTCGTTTTCCGCCGAATAAATGCTCTGCCCTCTGGCGGCAACCTGCTGCAGCACAAACCTGCCCATGCCATGCCTGCGGCCGGAACCGATGCCGGATTTCCCCATGAGCTGAACCGCGTAGACAACCTGCGGCAGCAGGTCGTTGGCCCGGTCCAGGAGAAGCAGGGAAAATGCGAGCGTGTCGCCGACGTTCTTTTCTCCGGCCACAACCTCTCCCGGCTGCAGGACAAAGGGATGCGGCCGGGCATTGACCCTGTGCCCTTCCCTGCTGCGACAGGATTCGGTCTCGAAGATCCAGGCATAGGCGCACTGCTCCCGCAGCAGGCAGTCGGCGCACTGCTGCCGCCTGAGCGCACAGCTCGTCTTTTTCAGGGCCCAGCCCAGGGCGCCGCGCAGGGTGGAGCCAAGATAGCCCGGCAGCCTGGCTGCCGAGGTGAACTGGCAGTGGCAGGTATAGATCTGTGCTTTGATGGCCATGGTATCACCAGTCGGTTACCGGCCTGGAAGCAAAAAAACTTTCCAGGTCCAGACCGCCAGGACCAATGATCAGGGGGTGTGTTTCCGGATAGTGGTCACAGAATTTTGTCAAACCTTTCATGGTTGCTGATTTCCCTGATTTCACTTCGATGGCCCAGGTGGCTTTTGGCGTTTCCAGGACAAAATCCACCTCAAGATGGCGAGCACGCCAGTAATAGAGCGTAAAGGGACGCCCTGCCAGGCTGTTGAGGATATGTGCTCCCACTGCGTTTTCCACCAGCCTTCCCCACCAGGACAGGTTGGCCCTGCTCTCGGAAAACGAGTCTCCGGTCACGGCATTGACAAGGGCGTTGTTCCAGAGGATGAGTTTCGGACTGCTCCCCCTTTTTTTCTGTTTACCCCGCTTGAACAGTTCCAGGCCGCTGACCAGAAAGGCGGATTCCAGCAGTTTGAGATAATGGGCAAGCGTTGTTGTGTTGCCCGCGTCGTGGAGCTGCCCCAGCATCTTGTTGTACGACAGAACCTGCGACGGCGTGGTGCAGGCGAGCAGAAACAGGTGGCGCAGCAGAGCTGGCTTGGCGACTGTCTGCAGTTGGAGAATGTCTTTTGCCAGCACTGTTTCGATGAGGGAATCGGTTACGTAAGCACTCCAGGCTTCTTCCTCATCAATCATTTCCGCCGCTCCTGGATAGCCGCCGTAAAAAATCCATTGATCAAGGTTCCAGCCAAAGGCCTCCTTCATTTCCGGATACTGCCAGTGAGAACAGCGATACAAAAAGAAACGTCCGCTCAGGCTCTCTGTCAATCCCTGCTGCAGCAGGAGCGAAGACGACCCTAACAGCAGCACCTGCAGGCCGGCATTGTTTTTCATCTCCACATCCCATAATAACTTGACAACTTCACTCCAGCCCCTGACCTTCTGAATCTCGTCCAGAATCAGGAGAACATCATTTTTTCCTTTTTCGGATTCCGCCAGCCTGACGGCACGGTCCCAGTTGCCCTGGATCCATTCCGGACCCGGCGGGATGGGCGAGTCAGCCGAGAAGGTCAGAACCTCTCCGGGCCATTTGTCGGCAATCTGCTGCGCGGCTGTTGTTTTGCCCACTTGACGCGGCCCGATAATGATGTGGAGCAGTTTTTTCGTTCGCTGCAGGCCCTGCATGACATCGGAGACAACTCTTCTTTCAAACATGTGATTTGCCGTTTCTTTTATGTTTTTGGCAACCTGATTACCAGGCATCACTCAGCCACTGAGTAATATTACTCACTCATTACTCCTTATGCCGCAACCTCTCCCGGTTGCAGTTCTTTCCCGATCTTCGCACCCGGCGACGCCATCGTCAACGTACAAAGTACAATGACGATCATATCGACGAATTACAATGTCCGTACCGTCCACACCGTTCCAGCCTCTGCAAGACTTCCCGCAGTGTCTTGTGGAAATATTGCCCTTTTTGCTCCAGGTCGTCTTTCATGCCTGCCTTACCGAGCCAGGCGTGGTCAAAGCCGTTTCTGTACGAGGATAACTCTTTTGCTAACAACGGGTTGGTGCTAACCAAAGGCTCAAGGATTCCATCCTTCTTCAACTCCCGATAAAACGGCTCAACTCGCTGGTGCTTCTCTTCTTCCTCACCCTTGAAGTTCCATTTATTTTCGGCATACTGGAGCATATTGAAGAAGGTGGCCCCATATCTGATACGCTTCCGGCGTTCCTTCGCCTTCATGCTTCCCTGCTGCTCGAAATAGAGCATGACGAGCGAACTGAGCCACTCACGCATGACCGTGAACGCCTGCATGAGAAGGCCATGCTCGAGAAGCAGGCCGGCCAGGTTGAGCTGGAATTCGTAATACTTAAGGGAATAGCCGGTTCTGTCCGGGTTGCTGATGTCCATATCACCAAGAAAAGAAAACTTCTCCCTGACCATTTCCAGAAGCATGCTGGTGACCGGCGAGCTGGTGCTGTCGAGTTGCTCGATACATGCCATCAGCCTGGAAATATCATCCGCAACATTGTTGACATCGACGTTGATGATTCTCCTGGTCACCTGTGTGCAGGCAGTGGTGAATTCCCGGTCTGACAGCTCGACAAACTGGTGCCTGTTGGTGGTTGCGGCAGCTTCGGCCAGGCCGCGGGCATCGGCGTCACGTGTCAGCCGTGTCACTGCATCGGCCCAGATATTGATGTCGAAGAAGGAGCGCATGTCCACAAGGGGCGCCAGTTGCCGGTCTTTTTCAAAAGCCCCATAGAAAAGATGGACCAGGCGGACCTGTTTTGTTTTCTGAAGAAAATTGATGGCCGCCGAAAAGATAACCGGAATGGATCGATAGCCGTGGGTCAGGTCGACACAGAGCTCGTCACCGTCGCGAACCACAGCAAAAATCTGTTCAAACCATTGCCACTGCCCGGCATTGCTCATATCCTCGTCGAGTTCAATCAACTGTATCTCCCCACGGCATCGTCCGAGCTCCTGGCACAGGGCGTCAAAATGTCTTTCTTTCGAGGCGCTGGTCGCGACAATATAGAGAATATCAAACCGGTCCCATCCCAGAAGCATCTGTTCTGCAACCTGGACAAAACGTGTTGGCTTAGAGGGTTGACCATTCAGTTCATAGACGGTTTCCTCATATCGGCCAAGCCCCAGGAAACTCAGATATACGCGTCGCATTGTATTCTCCTTACCTGCCATAGATTCTGAACCGGACATGCCGGAAGGTGTGGGTGATGTGGACTGTGCTGTCGTCCACCTGCTGTTCGGCAGCCTCGCGCCTGGTGGTCGAATAGACCGGGGTGATGCCCCTGCCCGCCGCATGGAGGACGACCAGGAAACAGGCCCCGAAATCGCCCTGGACGAGCAGAAAGGAGCCGGCTGGCACCGCCATGTCGATCCAGGAAAAGACCGGCGCAAGAAGCGGGGCGATGGCCTCGGGTTCGGGCGGAATCGCAGCCCAGCAGCGGCGGACATCGTCCGGTGGCGAGACGATTCCCGCCACGCCGAGTTCCTGCCTGGCATCATCTGCCTGGGCAGCGGTCAGCTTGTGGTTGAAGAGAAGGAAGAGATCAGGCATTGGCATGTACCCCTATGGTATCCTGGAAAAAAATCAGCCCCATTGCCAGGAGCGCTGCAACAGTTATGATGGCGTGTCGTGATGCTCTCTTTCCTCCTACGGCCGGGAGACAGGAAGTTTCGGAATATTTTTTCAGCACCCGGAAAAATTTTCCCGGGCTTTGGTCCTGTCACCTGTAGCTGAAGGGAAAAAGTCGGCCACGCTGACAATGCACGCTCCGCAGCAGGTCGCCGCCGTCCGTCAGGCCGAGGATCGTCTGGAAATGGGGCCTGTGCAGGTCATCTGTGCGCCAGAGCCAGGCCCGGATCTCCCCGGCCTTGCGGAAATCGGCCTCCCCGGCCGATCCAACCGCATGCAGTTCCGCCAGTGGCAGAAGGGCCATGGGGCGCATGGTGGCGCCGCCCTTTTCGCAGATTGCCACTGCCTGGCGGAACAACCGCTCCGCAGCCTGGAGCTGCCCCCCGGCGGCCAGGATACGGCCGAGATTGAGGGCAATGAGCTGCCACGGGTGTGCCTCTGCCCGGACAATGGTGTCGATGATCTCCCGCAACCGGCTCCCATTACCGGTCTGCCATCCGGTATCGGCAAGGAGGCGCAGAACGAGCGTGGCCCGGAAGATCACGTCGTTGTCTGTCTCGCGCAGCAGGCGGCAGGCAGTGGCAAACCAGCATCCCGGTCCGCTGCCCTGCGCAACTCCAAGGTAGGCGGGCAGCAGGCGGGCCGCCTCCTCCGGCTTCCCGGCATCGAGCAGGCCATAGATACGGTAGTTGTACATCCGCCGGCCTTCCTGCCAGTGTTTCCTGCCAAAGGCGTCCTCGGCCCTCTTCGCAGCATCGAACAACCTGCCAAGGCAAGCAGAGCCGCAGAAACCGTAATTCTGGGCCAGGGTGCCATACATGGCGCCCAGCAGCGGGTTGGCGCGCCGGTCGATCTGCCAGCGTTTTTCTTCCACCCGCAGGGCCTCTCTGAATTCCTCCGGCGGATCGGGCCGGAACTCATACCGGTTGAACCGGCCGGTCACCATGTTGCGCGTCACCAGGTGACCTATCTCTTCCGGATCGACTCGGGGACGAAGCTGATCTGCCACGTCCGCCCAGGTGGTGCTGGCCCGGACATCACCCTGGTGGTTGGCAAGGCTGATCCGGGCCAGGCACCACCTGAAGGCGGCATAGACCGGGTCCGGCGGCGGATCGGCATGGCCTGCCGGCAGAACACGGATATCGTCGGGGCTCAGCAGGTCGGCCAGGATGGGACCCCGCAGCATATCACTGCTGCAGCGCCAGAGAGTGTCGGCAAGCAGGGGCAGGGAGCCGGGGATCTCCTCTCCGGCCTGCCGGAGCAGCTCGGCGCAGGCCGCGCTGCGCAGGAAGGCAAGGGGCAGGCGATGGAAGCCGGCCATAAGTTCACGGACACTGCAACAGGCGGCCCGGCAGAGGGCGATGCTGCCGGCGCCGACACCACCTGCATGGAGGCGCACCGCGAACCAGGCATCATCGAGGCCCTGGCAGGCAAACCATGCCGAGGGCCTGTCGGCATGGAGCCTGCCCTCGACCGGGAGGAGAAAGAGGCGGCAGTCCTGGCCCGCGGCCCGGTATTTTTCCCGCACATGGCCGACCGGACCGATGACACCCCCGTCAGCAAGGGTTCCGGTGGCATACAGGCCGCCGGGCCACTCTTTTTTCTCCTTCAGCAGCAAGGCCGCCAGGACGACAGGCAGGGCAAGGGAACCGCCGCTGACCGGTGGCGCACCATCCTGCTGCAGGAACCAGTAGCAGAAGCCGTGCTCCGGGTCAGCCTGCTCCAGGGCGCGACGGACATCCTCCCTGGTCCCGCTGTCCGGTACAGGCCTGCCAAGACACCGAACCTGTCGGCCCTGCGGCAGCCGGGCCAGCAGCATCCAGACCAGGCAGGCTTTCCTGCCCTGTACCGTAAGAATGGGCACCCGGATCCAGTGGCTGCCCAGGGCCGTGTCCGGGTCCATATCCTGCAGCCGCTCAAGGAGCGGATCGCGGATCTCCCGCGGGCAGGTCATTCTTTCGGTAAGGGGCGTAAGCAGCAGGCCGGCCAGCAGGTGTTTTGCCAGGAGTTCCTCCAGCCCTGCGCTGCCGGCGATCTCCGTCAGGGCATGGACGGTTTCCGGGTCCGGGATGGTGGCTGGTGGCGTAAGCAGCAACGGGGCGGCGAAATCGGGCTGCCGGCGCAGCAGCACCTCAAGCTGACCCCAGTGGCGGGTTTCGGGGCTGCAGGGACTATTCTGTGACCAGGACACGGATCACCAGTTCTCCCTGCAACGGATCAGCCAGAGCGTTTACGGAAAAAGCGGCCTGGAACACACCACTGTCCACGCCATGCTGGCCGGCAGAGCCACCTTTCATGCCACAACCAGCTTGCAGCCGAGAGCGCGAGTGATCCTGCTGATGGTACTGAACTTGGGATCACCTTCTCCGGAGAGTGATTTATAGAGGCTGGCCCTGGTGACGCCGGCACGTCTGGAGACCTCGGTCATCCCTACCGCCCTGGCCGCTGTATTCAGGGCAATGATAAACTCTTCAGGAGAACCTTCCTCGGCGGCAACCTTGAGGAACAGCTTGATGTCTTCCGGTGTTTCCAGATGCTCTGCAACGTCGAATCTTTTTGTTTTTACAGTCATGTTTCAGTCCTCCAGGTCGTTGATAAGTCGCTTTGCAAGTTCGATGTCTCTTCCCTGGCTCGACTTGTCGCCTCCGGCAAGAATAAGGATAATTGTTGTAAGATAAATCGTAAAATATACCCGGTACCCAGGCCCAAAAAACATGCGAAGCTCGACAATGCCGTCGCCGACTCGCTTGTGGTCGCCAAAAATTCCTTCTGCGGCATTGTTGATCCTGTTCAGGATCCTGGCCCAGGTCAACCGGTCTTTCTTTTTAAGCCCAGCCAGCCATTTATCGAATTGTCTCGTGCTGCGCAGTTCATATTTCATAGTCTTACTGTATCCCGCAGGATACAAAATATCAAGCCCTACACAAATCCGCAAATCCGGACACAAATCCGGGGACACCAAATCCGCAAATCCGGGGACACCATACTTATTTTATACTTATTTTCTGGAAAATAAGTATGGTGTCCCCGGATTTGGTGTCCCCGGATTTGTACGAAGTTGGAACTGGCGGATCTTGAGAACAGCGATGTCGGTCTGTCGGAAATCGAGGTCCTCTTCGACGAGGTCGCAGAGGTAAACCCTATTTATGCAGCCGCAATGGAGCGGCTGTACAAGGCGGGGATCAGGTCGATCGAATAGACGAGATCGCCTGCCGCCTCATCCTACTCGGTCATCATCGGGTCTGGGATTACGGGTGGAGCCTGTTTCTGGCTGCGATCAGGAATACCGCCGATTTTTTCTGAGTCCGTGTTCATGGTCGTACAGGAACCTGTGCACATCCACGAAGCAGTTCATGGCGCAATAGCCGAGGAAACCGAAAAAGGCCGCGGCAAAAAAACAGGCCCCGCATCCATGGCTGACAGTGTCGCTGAACACGGCCCAGCAGAGCATGAGAAAGATGGCCAGGCAGACCGGCGTATCCGTGGTGAAGAACGGTTTCTTTTTTTTTCGACGGCGCATTGTTCACCTCCTGCCTGATTCTATGATTTTTCGACGCCCCTGTCAACAGTGCTGAGATCGCCATGGGTGGAGACAAGATAAAAAGCAAATCCGGGGACAAATCCGGGGACACCATACCTATTTTCCAGAAAATAGGTATGGTGTCCCCGGATTTGTCCCCGGATTTGGTGGTGTCCCCGGATTTGGTAGGGCGGCGAAATCGGGCTGGCCGGCGCAGCAGCACCTCAAGCTGACCCCAGTGGCGGGTTTCGGGGCTGCAGGGACTATTCTGTGACCAGGACACGGATCACCAGCTCTCCCTGCAACGGATCAGCCAGGCCATCGACGGAAAAAGCGGCCCAGAACACACCATTGTCCACACCATACTGGCCGGCCAGCGGCGACACCGACCAGCGGGCCGACTGCCAGCGGAAGAGCCACTCTCCCGTTGCCACCTGCTGTGGATCGCAATGGCCGCTCACCAGCATCACGCCATCTTCCTCGGCCTGCAGGGTCACCATGGCCGGCACGACCTGGACATCCCGGATCCTGCCGCGGCTGACGATGAACTTGAGAATCCACGTTTCCTCCTGTTTCCGGTCCGCCGCTGCATGGGGCAGCAGGTCGTCCGCCGGCATGGTATGTGCCAGGAGGGTCGGCATGGAACCATCGGCCACGCCGTCCGGCAGGATGAGCGGCAGTCGGCCCAGGTCCCGGGCCAGGGAGGCCGGATCAAGGGAACAGAGCACCCCGGCATCCTCCCCGTCCAGCAGGCCGGCAATGGCCTGGCTGGCGAAGTACCAGCCGGTCTCCACCTCCATGTGGCGGAAGAACCAGAGCAGGGATCCGGGCTGCGGAGAAGCGGCCGGTGTGTCCGGGCAAGCCGTCACCTGGCGCAGGCACTCCCCGGTCACAGCACCGAGCAAGAGCTCCAGGTCCTCTTTCCGGAGCGTATAACGGTTCCATGGTTCGGCAAAGCCAATGATACCACCACCCAGCGGCACATCCCCGGGGCCGGCCAGGAGAGGATCGCCAAAGGTCTGCACCACGCTGACCGCGCCGTCGGGGGTGAGGCCCGTCACCAGGACCACCGGCGGGGTGTAGTAGCGGCACTTGGGCCCCCAGCCGGCAAGATCACCGGCAAGCGACCAGAGCTCGCCGGACGCTGGTTCCTGCCGCCTGGCAATATCCTTTGCCTGCAGGCCGATGTCAATCGGCGACAGGCCGTCTTCCCTTGCCTGCCGGCAGAGGGGACAGATGTCCAGGTGTGCTTCCAGTTCCGGCCCGCCGCTTCCGGCCAGGACCGCGTCGGGCGGGCAGCAGCGCATGTTCCAGGCATGGAGCCAGGCAAGGACGATGCGGGAGGCATCTGTTGTTTTTTTCATGGGAAGGGTATCACGTCGTCATGCTTTTATCTTTCCCTACGGCCAGGACACGGATCTTTTGCAGATTTTCCGCAACTCCTCGATAAATGCCAGGCCCACATCATCGGGCAGTTCGGCCAGGGGCGGGCCAGACCAGTGGGAGACAAACTTTCGCATCGCTTTCTCCGTCTGGCTGTATATGCGATACGTTCGGTTATGGTCCGGCAGGCCGAGACGTTCGGCTATCTCACGAAAAGGCAGTGGAGGATCGCCCAGCCGCCAGTAGAAGATCCTGCGCGCGGTCTCGTCCATGCCCATGGCGAACTGGACGGCGAGTACGGCAATGGACGGCATGGCCATTGTCCGGCCGACCTGTTCTTCCATGGTGTCGATCTCCGCGGCCAGGGGAAGATCATCGGTGAGCTGCAGGGGCTGCAACCGGTCGAGCCAGCCGACATGGGCGGCGAGATAGCGGGCCAGCTCCTTCACGGGAACCGTCACCCCCGGTCCCAGGCGGTCGGCGGCCAGCCGGTGAAAGACGCGTGCCGCCTTGGCCAGGTAGGCAGCGGTGAAGAGGGTGTCCCTGGTCGTCCCGAGATCAGGGGGTGCAGGCCAGGAGCCGTACTCCAGGCCGGAAAAGGCGGCAGGGTCCCGGATCGGCTCTCCGTCGACGTCTGCCGGCAGATAGTGCCAGCCGTCATCGGTGAGCCTGAACCTGCTGTCCTCCCGCAGGACCCCCTGTACGCGCCGGTACAGGTAGGCACGGGGATTGTTGTCCTTTTTCCGTGCCGCATCCCGGAGCTTCCAGAGAAAGAGATCAAGGGCCCGGCGGAGGACCTTGTTCGGCTGCCCTTCCAGTATGGCGGTTACCAGGTCGGGATGCTCACCGAGTCGAGGCAGGAACTCCTCCAGGAGATAGCGCAGGTATTCCTGGACCAGTTCTTCGGCAAGCCCATCCGGTGCCGGGCCGAACCGGTGGCCGAGATAGACGGCCAGGGCGCTGCCGCGTATCTGCGGAATGGCGCGGCTCTGGACCAGGCGTTGCACGTGGGCATACCCGTCCTCCTCCCCCAGCCGGGCGATGAGCGCCTCTGCGGCCCGCGTGGCCGCGCTCATGGCCTGCCCCCGCAGACACAGTTCTCCGGCACGATCCCCCGGAACGACAGTTTGCGGGAAAAACGGCTGTCCAGGGGCAGGGTGAAAGCGCAGCGATGAATGAGGAACGAATCCCGCCTCATGACATGCCCTGTCATCTCCAGGCAACAGCCCTTGCGGATGTACCAGTCAGTGTTCCTGTCGCCCCTGGAAGAACAGGGACAGATGAAGTGGCCCTCGGGCCGGGCCTGGAGGACAAAAACAGGATGGGTGTCCATGTGCGGACGAAGGGTGGCGGGAAACCGGTCTCCGGTATGCTGGCGCAGGTCAGTGTCGGCAACGCCCTGGAAAAACATGCGGTCCTGCCACTGGGCAGGCGGCAGGTGACGGATCCCGTTGCCGAGGATGCTCAGGTCGGGCCGGCGCAGTGTCCGGTTCAGGGCCGAGACAGCAGCCCCGTGTGTACGGCGTCTGCCCTTGGCCATCAACCGCTCCCGCAGGCATCGGACCGGATGAATGGTCCGCCAACAAAAAAGCCGGGCCACCATGGGCCCGGCATCGGTTGAATGATCTGGAGGATATGGATGTTCGGCACGTTCTGCATACCGAGGGATCTGTCAACAGTAGGTGTGGAGAATTGGTCGGGAAGAGAGGATTCGAACCTCCGACCCCAGCGTCCCGAACGCTGTGCTCTACCAGACTGAGCCACTTCCCGACCCGTATGCGGTGATTACCGTATGAAGAGGTACTACCGGTTCTTTGCCACGGGGAATGAGCGGCTCTCAGGCCCTGCTGCCGGCCTCAGATCCGCCCTGCTGACTGCCCGTGGCAAAAACACCGGAGTTTATACCCTGCTCCGGATAAATTGGCAACAGAAAACAGCCGATACTTCCAGCCCCACATTGCGTAGAAGACCGCGTGCATCTGCAGCGTACTTTCGTGATGGCAACAGATATGCTCAAGCCAAGGTGCTGCCACTCAGATCTGGAGGGGGCACAGGGAGCGCACGGCATCTACGCTACGCTCGGCATCCCTCCCGGCACGGGCATGTTCTGGTTTCCTGCGGCGATTCTTGCGAACTATTCGGGCTGGCGGCTGTTTTCCGTTATCAGAAGAGCAGTGGCCGCTCGTCGGCAGCCGTCTTCCGCGGCACTTTCGATTGCCAGGTACGATGCGGTCCTGGCTGGCCCGTGTCCGGGCCTGTTACTTTACGGCATCGGAGAGTTTGCTACCCGGTTTGAATTTGGCAACGGTCTTGGCGGGGATCTCGATCATTTCGCCGGTGCGGGGGTTCTTGGCCTTGCGGGCGGAACGCTTGGCCGTGGAAAACGTGCCGAAGCCGACAAGAGTGACCTTGTCACCGTTGGTCAATGCCTCGGTTACAGCCATCAGCATCCCGTTGAGTGCCTTCTCTGCAGCGGCCTTGGGGATGTCTGCCGCACTTGCCATGGATTCGACGAGTTCCTTTTTGTTCATTCTTCCCTCCATTAATTTTTCGGCTTTGCCAAACCAACCAGGTAACCCCTGATCTGCTTCAATCCTTCAACAGAAGAGATTAAAATCAAATTCCCCTGCTTTGTCAAAGGAAAAAAACGCGTAAGTTCCGTCCACAGGCCGTTTGCGGCGAATCGACACCGCGATTTCCGTACAGCCGGAACAGGAAATTACCTACCGGCCAGATCCAGGAAGACCCTACCCACCCCCTGTTTGCCGAAAAGCCGTGTCACCGCCATGCGCATACCCGGATCCAGCAGTCGGTCCAGGTCTGCCTGCTGCACCTGGACATACACCACACCCGGATCCTGCCGGTCCAGCCGCACCCGGCAGCCGGCAAAGCCCAGGCCGGCAAGGGCCTGTTCGTGCCGGGCCACCTCCTGCAGTCGCTCCCCGGTCACGGCCATGCCGTGCGGCAGGCGCGTGGCAAGGCAGGAGGAGGAAGGCTGCTGCCAGGAATCGAGTCCGAGCTCCCGGCTCCGCGCCCGCACATCATCCTTGCTGAACCCCGCCTCCACCAGGGGCGTCCGCACCCCCAGCTCATGGATCGCCCGCAGACCGGGCCTGCGGTCCTTGAGATCATCGGTATTGGTGCCGTCCATGAGGACCTTGATGCCACTCCTCTCCATCACATCGATGAACTGGGAATAGACCCTGAACTTGCAGAGATAGCAGCGTTCCGGCGGGTTGCGGACAAAGTCCTTCCAGGTGAGCGGGTACAGTTCAACGGCCTCCACCGTCACGCCCTTGCCATAGCCGTGGCGCTCCGGCCAGGTGAGGGCCCGTTCCCGGTCTGCCGCTGTCACCAGCAGGGAGCTGGCAAAGAGGGGCAGCACATTGCCGGCACCCAGGGTGTCGAGGGCAGTCTTCAGCAGGAGCGAGGAGTCGACGCCGCCGGAAAAGGCCACCGCCACCCGGCTGGCGGCAAGAAGGATCTCCTGCAGACGTCGGACCTTGTCGGCGAGATGCATCAGCGCGGGCGTCTCCGGACAATCATCGCTCATTCGGAGACGTCAAAGGAAAAATCGACCGTGGGAAAGTGGGCCACCGGCTCGCTGATCTGAAAACCGCGTTCCAGGATCCAGCGTTTCAGGATTTCGGCGATCTCCCGGGCCTTGACCACCGAGGAGAGCGGCGCCGTGGGCACCTTCTTCCCCGCCACCTCGATCATGCCGCTCTTGAGCTGGGCATAGCTCACCTCGCCGTAGTTGCGCTGGATGCCGTTGGTGTAATCGTGCCCATAGTCCACCACCTGGGTGAAGATCTCGGCATCCGACACGCCGGTGAATCGCGCCATCTCCTCGTTGAGGATAGGTATGGGCACGCCGAGCCCGACGGCCAGGGAACAGCCGTAGCCCTGGATGCTGACCCCGCGCAGCCAGTCGGCGGACATCTGCTTGAGGTCACCCTGCACCATCATGGTGCCGGCCGGCCGGCGCGGCACGCCGTTGTCGCCCCTGGGCACCCCCGGGTTGTGCTGGGTGCCGTGCCAGGTCACATAGCCGATGCCGCCGCCGAGGAAGATCCGGGTGCCGATGCCTATGGTGCGGTAGAGCGGGTCGTTGAGCAGGGGGCTCAGTTCACCGGCGCTGCAGTAGTTGGCATTGCGGCAGCCCGGTTTGAGCACACCCATGTAGGTGTAGACCGTCCGGTCGGACAGGTTGACGGCACAGTTATAGTTCTGGTAGCCGTTGCGCGGGTTGCAGAGCAGGGCATGGGGCATGTCGGCGAGGGTCAGCTCCTTCTTGCACTTGGTGTTGGCATAGCAGTCCGTGGCATAGGCCTTGGCCTCGAGAAAGATCTTTTTGCCAGCCACCAGGTCCTCGATGACATGGCCGCCGCCGTAGCGGAACTCGCCGGGATAGACCTTGTTGAGGGGATCGTCCTCGCACGGCTCGGTGGCACCCAGGTAGATATCAATGGCGGCAAGGCCCGCATAGGCCGGCACCTTGTTGACCCACACCCAGGCCGCCTTGATGGTCGGCGTGGTCTGGCCGAAGTTGAAAAATGCGCCCGAGGAGCACATGGTGGAAAAGGTGCCGGTGGTCACCACGTCCACCTTTCTGGCAGCCTCCACAGGTCCTTCCCTGCGGACGATGTCCACCATCTCTTCGGCCGTGACGACCACGGCCTCCCCTGCCCTGATGCGGGCATTGATCTCGGCATAGGTCTTGTTCACTTCATGTTCGCTCATGATGTTCTTCCGAAAAGATGAAAAATTCCTGATCCCCCGAGTCCCCCGAAAAACGCGTCTTGCACGGTCCACCACCCTGCACAGCTTTGCTGACAGCGGTGTCGCAGTTCCCGGGATATCGCAACCACCCGGTGGGCCACAGACCTCTTATGACGGGCGCGCAACAGCCGATGGAAAAAGGAATTATGCGGGTTGGCCCAGATCCGTATATTACGGAAAACCTGGACAAGCGCAACCATTTTCCATACCCGCCGGCGAAGTGTCGGGAACAATCCTAGAAGAACAGGCGATTGGGCGGGAGCGGTTACCTGAAGGCAGGATGAACCGTGCAGCGGACAAGACCAGGGGCGGCTGCCAAGGGAATCCGGGCATCTTTTTTCTTCATCCTGCCGATTTCTTGACCACAAACACCGCCGTATTGTTGACCGGCGGAGCGGGACGGACCCGGGTATGCTCAACCAGTGATGCGGGCAGAGAGATCGCGGCATGGGTGTCGAGCAGCCGGCGTAATCCTTTCTCGTAGATTCGGTAGGAAATCCTGGCATTGTCGGGCAGGATGGTTGCCAGATGTGCAAAGATCTCATCCTTGGGCATGGCGTCCGCTCCCACCATGATCAGGTCGAACCGTGTTGTCGCAGATAGTGCGTAGTGATTGCCGCAGACAATGAAAAGATGCTCCTCCAGGCCAAGGCTTCTGATCAGCCGGCTTGAAATTTCTGCATATTCCGGAACCTGCTCAATGCCTGTTCCCGAAATACCGTACCGCCTGCAGAGACAGATCAGGCTCAGCGGCAGGGGCCCGCTGCCGAGGAAAACAACCAGGCCCCCGGGGCAGAGGCCCGCGCCATGGTATTCCATTCTCGCCAGTTCCAGGTAATTGGGATAGTAGAGGAAACGCTCCAGTTCCAGCCACGGATCATTACTGGTGATAATCGCCTTTGCACATTCGATCTCAAGACGCAGACCGTTCATCCGTTTGAGGTGGGAGATATGGCGGATGACAGGCTGGAGCGCACTGTCCTGCCAGAGTTCCCGGGCCAGGCTGTCGTCCACCTCCAGAGCGGCAAGGGCATTGAGCCGCTGAAAGTGGGGATGACTGTCGTCAGTCGGTCCATGGAGAATGGCGTCATCGTCCAGATGACGGACCGCGGCATAGATATCCAGAAATTCTTTCCTGATGGCAGTCAGATCATTCATTGCAATGCCCTTTCTTTACTCTTTACACCCTGACACGTATAGCGCGGAGGAGCAGGCCAACACGGGTGAGGACCCTGTGATCAATGCACGGGCCCGGTCTTCTCTCAGTCTGTACACGGCGTGGATACTGAATTATCTGGCGAGCCGCTGAACCGGAGAAGAACTGTGGTGTTGTTTACCCTGCCCGTTGGCGGAATGGTACGAACAACATGAAATCCCTGCAGATCGTCCGGCCGCACCGGTTCGTGCAGGACTGCCTTCATGCCTGAATAGGTGCGGAAGACCACGGGTGCCGGACCGCGCCTCGCCAATATTCCACACAGGTTTCTGAAAATTCTCGCCTTGGGCTCGGCCAGGGCAGCGGTCAGCACCATGGACCACTCAAGCTGCTCGAGGGCACACTCGGTGCCATGAATCACTTCGATCATTTCCTCCAGGCCGAGACAGCGGATTACTCTGCCGGCCAGGGCGACAGTTCCGGGATCGCTGTCAAGGCCGACGGAACGGACCCCATGTCCTGCAGCGAGCAGGATCAGGGTCAGGGGGACCGGGCCGCAACCGACAAAGGCCAACCGGGTGCCGGCAGGTGGTGGCATGGCCTCCGCCTGGCTGGCCGCCAGTACCTCGTATCGACGATAGAGGGGAAATGAACGGAGTTTTTTCCATGGATCTGCGGCACTGAGAATATCTTCGCCCAGGCAGGCCTCATGGATGTCGAAAAAAGCCGTGTAGTAGGAGCGAATGAGAGGAAGATTGCGCCGTATATCAGGCTCGTTGAGGATCAGTCCGGCCAGATGATCACCCACGTCCAGATGGGCGAGATCGTCCAGAAACTGGTACTGCGCATATAATTCCGCAAGAGGAAGTTGCAGGAATTTCTCCAGGCTGGCACTACGGATCCTGTCGGCAAATGCCATGAGGCGGGGCTTAATAATCTCCAGGCTCTGCTGGCAGTCCCTGCAGCAACCGGCAAAATTCTGTTCCACCAGTTCATGGCGATGTCTGTAACTTATTTCGTGCATTGGTTTTCGTCTTTCCTATAGGGTTGAGAAACTCGCAAAAACTCCATCATACTTTGGAGATGGCCAGGCATAACCGTTCGATAGACAAGGCCCAGCGGTGTCGGCCAGGCGAAGGCGCACATGCAGTATGTCGAGCATTGGCCGTTCCCGCTACAACGCAGTAGATCAGACTTTTTGCGACGCCATCATGGGTTCTCCATGTACCACCCTGACTGCCCTCTCAGTCCCCTGCATCCAGGCTGTCGCGCAGGGCATCTCCCAGGATGTTGAAGGAAAGCACACAGAGCATGATGACCATCCCCGGATAGAGTGAAAGATGAGGTGCGGTCAACAGATAGTTTCTCCCTTCAAGGAGCAGAGCCCCCCATTCCGGTGCTGGCGGCTGAATGCCGAAGCCGAGAAAGCCCAGCGCCGATATGGCAAGAACAGCCTTTGCCAGTCCTACTGTTGCAAGAACAATGACCTGGGGAAAACATGCCGGCAGGATGTGGCGCCAGAGAATACACCATGTCCGTACACCGGCAAACTGCGCGGCCCGGACGTAGCTCCGTCCCCTGACCGAGAGGGTGATGCCCCGGACAAGACGGGCATAGCGCATCCAGGCCGTGAGGGAAAGCGCCAGAAGCAGGTTTCCCGTTCCCGGCCCCATCAGGCCGGCTATGGCCATGGCGGCGACCATCTCCGGCAGGGAGAGAAAGATGTCGGTGACGCGCATGAGCAGTTCATCCACGAGGCCGCCATGATACCCGGAAACCAGGCCCACCGCCACCCCCGACAGGCAGGAGAACACCACCACCGCTGTCCCCAGGGCCATGGATATCCGGGTACCGACGATAATCCTGGACAACAGGCAGCGGCCCAGGGCGTCGTTGCCCATGGGATACTGCCGGCAGGGGGCTGCCAGACTCAGCGACAGATCTGCCTGCATGGGATCGTGGGGCGCAAGCGCCGGTCCGGCGAGGGCGACCACCGTCACCAGGAACGCCACTGCCGCTGCCCCGGCAAGGAGGACATTGGAACGAAGACGCCGGAAGAAATCGGTCGCAAAGCGCACGTCCACCGGCCCTGGATCATGGAGGGCACTCATGACAGGGACACACGGGGATCGAGAAGACAGTACCCGATATCCACAAGGAGATTCAGAACGACAAAGGTGGTGGCCGACAGAAGCACCAGTCCCTGGATCAGGGGATAATCCCTGTTGCCCACCGCGGTTACCAGCAGATCGCCGATCCCCGGCCAGGCAAAGATCGTCTCGGTGATCACCGCCCCCTCGAGCACCATACCGAACTCGAGGGCAACAATGGTGCCCACGGGGATCAGGCAGCTTCTGAGGACATGCCGGCCAAGGGTCAGGCGGCTGTCCACCCCTCTGGCACGCAGAGCCAGCAGGTGTTCCGACTGCAGTGCCTCGATCACTGCCGAACGAAGGACCCGGGCGGTATAGGCGGTCAGGGCGGTCGCCAGTGTCAGTACCGGCAGGACCATGTGCCGCCAGTCGCCACGCCCGAAACCAGGCAACCAGTGCAGCTGGACCGAAAAGACAAGGATGAGCAGCAGGCCGAGCCAGTAATTGGGCATGGATATTCCGACAACGGACAGGGCGCATCCCAGGGAGTCCAGCCATGATCCCTGCCGCATACCGGCCAGCAGACCGACAGGAATCGAGAAGAGGAGCGAGAGAACAACAGCCGCGCCTGCAAGTTGAGCGGTCCGGGGAAGGCGGGTCCGGATGAGGTCCAGTACCGGTTCTTCATCCACCAGCGAATTGCCCAGGTCCAGGCGAACCACATGCTGCAGCCAGTGCAGATACTGCAGGTGGAGGGGATCATCCAGTCCCTCTTTCTTCCGGATCCAGTGGATGGTATCCCGGTCGACCAGGGTTCTGCCGCCATATCGGGCAATGGCGACCTCGAGAGCGGCATCACCCGGTGCAAGCATCATCATCGCATAGGTCAGCAAGGTGGCACCGAAGAGAACAATCCCTGCACACATGGTGCGCCTGACGACATACTTCAACATGGCCGCTGACTGCTCCGTAACTGCTCACAGCATTCCAGCTCCGCGATATGACCAGTTGCGGTCTGTACGCTGCTCCCCTGGCCGGCACGGTGACAGCGGACAAAATGGTTTGGCCGCACATGGCGGAGCGGTGGGGGCATGCGGCTGCATCGGGAGTACCGCTCAGGGCAGCGCGGGTGAAACGGGCATCCGGCCGGCGCATTCAGGGGAGAAGGCATCTCCCCCTCAAGGACAATCCGCTGTCCCGGCCAGAGCCCGGGTACCAGGGCGCTGGACAGCAGGGCCCTGGAATAGGGGTGTGCGGGGCGCTCAAAAAAGGAATCCGCGGGCCCCTGTTCGACGATCCGCCCGAGGTAGAGCACGGCGACGGTGGTGGCCATGGCCCTGACCAGGCGGAGGTCATGACTGACCAGGAGACAGGTGAGACCATATTCCCGCTGCAAGCGGCAGAGGAGCATGGTTGTCTCCTGGCAGGCAGGATTGTCCAGGGCACTCAGGGGTTCATCCAGCAGGAGCAGGTCCGGAGCGGTGGAAAGCGCCCGGGCAATGCAGATCTTCTGTGCCTGACCCGCTGAAACCTGGGACGGCCTGCGCCGGAGCAGGGACCGCGGGATCTGCATCCTCCTGCACAGTTGGCGGACAGTTTTCCTCATCTCAGCCCGGTCCGCGCCTCTTGCCTGGAGCGGCTCGACAATAGATCGTCCAAGCGGGCGGAAGGGGCTGAGCGAGGCGACCGGATCCTGGAAAACCACCTGGGTGTTCCTGTTGAGCTGCAGACGGCCCGGTCCCCTGCCCTGCTCCACCTGCCTGCCCCTGAACCGGATCGTTCCCTTCTGCACGACACAAAAGCCAAGGATCACGTCCAGAAGCGTCGTCTTTCCGGCACCGCTCTCTCCGACAAGGCAGAAGATCTCCCCGGCATGAACATCCAGTGAGACACCGTTGAGAACAGGAACGCTGCGCGAACGAAAAATATCTCCCGGCCTGACCGGCAGGAGAACAGACAGCTCCCGCAGGCTGAGAACCGGTACGCCGACACCAGGCTCACTCACCACAGACACCCCTGGCCATCCGGAAAAAGGTACGGTATTTCAAGATAGTTAACTATCGGATCGAGCTGTTACACCATGCCTGCAGAGGGATCAGTACCCGGTCGACATCCATCAACGAGCATCCCGGTATAGGGATGCTTCGGCCTGGCCAGCACCTCCGGGGCCGGTCCGTGCTCGACAATTCTGCCCCTGCACATCACGGCGATCCGGTCACATATCTCCCCGGCCACCGCAAGATCATGGGTTATCAGGATAATCGCGCTGCCGTACTGCCTGCGCAACCGCCTGATCAGGCCAAGGATCTGCAGGGTAACCGTACTGTCCAGGGCCGAGGTGATCTCGTCAAGGATCACCACCCGGGGCCTGGCGGCAAAGACCATGACAAGCTGGGCCCTCTGCAGCATGCCCCGGCTCCACTGGTGCGGATACTGCCGACAGCGTTCCTCAGGCGAGCCGATCCCGACCTCCCGCAGCCGCCGGAACAGGTGCTCCTGCCAGGCGGTTTTTTCTTTTCTCCAGGTGAAGGTTCCAGGTGCAGGTGCATACACCTCACGAAACTGCCGTGCCATGGGATAGAGGGGATCCATGGCACCGTCCGGGTTCTGTATGGCCAGGGTGATCCATCTGCCGCGGATGGACCGCATCTGCCGCCGCGACCGGCCGGTCAGCTCGACCCCGGCCAGACGGATCGAACCGGCAACGATCCGGGCCGGGGCCTCCAGGCGGAGCAGGGTCCTGGCAAGGACACTCTTGCCGCAGCCCGATTCTCCCACCAGACCGAGGATCTCCCGCGGGTGGAGCGCCAGGTCGAGACAGTCAAGAACAGGTGTTCCCTGCCCCGGCCCCGGAAAAACCACCTCCAGATTCTCCACCTGGAGCAGTGGTCTCACCGCCTGTCCAGAAGCGGCGAGAGAAGATACTTCTCCGCCGGATGGATGCGATAGTTTTGCACCGCGGCCGAGGCCACGGTAATCATCGACTTGTGGAACAGGACGATCACCGGGCTGTCGTTGCGGATGATCTCCTGGATCCGGTCATAGATCTTTTTCCGCTTGTCGCCGTCAAAGGTGGTTCGTCCCATTTTCACAAGCTCATCGACTTCCCGGTTATGGTAGCCCATGAAGTTCGCGCCGCCCGTACTGGTGAAGAGACGGGAGATGAAATAATCCGGATCACCCTGGGGTGCCGCATTCCACATCTGCAGTCCCAGGTCCGCCCTTCCCTGCCGCATGGCCTGGTTGATCGGCGAGGCCTTTCTGGTGATATGCAGGCTGCTGCCGATCCCCACCCGCTGCAACTGGACCTGGACCAGCTCGAGTGTCGGTTTCAGTGCGGCCCGTCCCTCGTAGGTCCACATCTCCAGGTGAAGCGGATGGCCGTTGATCTCAAGGATTCCATCGCCGTTACTGTCGACGGCACCGGCCTCGGCAAGCAGTCTCCCGGCCTTGGCGGGATCAAAGGGATAGGGAGCCAGACTGCGGTTGCTCCAGGGGAGCGTGCGGGGAAAAAGAGTTGATGCCGGCTCGCCGCCCACCCCTGCCAGCACGGTATCGACAATCTGGCGGCGGTCGATGGCAAGGTTGATGGCCCTGCGGATGCGCGGATCGGCCAGGAGGCCATCGGCGACCCTGACGAAGAAGAAGCAGAGCCGAACCGTTGGTGCGACCATGACCTGGACATCGTTGCGCGAACCAAGCCGGGCGGCATCCCGGTCCGGATAGTTGAGGACCATGTCCACCTGGCCCGATGCAAAGGCAAGCATCCGGGTTGCCGGAGAACGAACGGTCTTGAGGTACACCCTGGCAAGCCTGGCGGTCTCTCCCCAGTATCCTGCAAAACGTGACACCACCATCTCTTCGCCGGGAATGGTCCTGTCAAGGACAAAGGGGCCGGTGCCGTAGAGTACCTTCCGCTCGGCATCCAGTTTGACGATGGCTGTCCCGGGGGCAGACAGGGCGGACAGGAAGGCACTGTTCGGATTACGGGTGACAAAGATGAGTGTATGGTCATCGACCACCCGGATCGAATCGATATCAAGCAGTCCCTGCAACCTCTTGTTGAAGACCGGGCTGTCCGGATCAATGATCCGGAGAAAGGATGCCTTCACCGCATGCGCGTCCATGGGCGAGTTGTCATGGAAGCGGATGCCGCGACGCAACCTGATCGCCCAGTTGCGGGGGTCGACGTTGCGTGCCGATTCGGCCAGCAGGGGAACGAGGTTCATGTCAAAATCCAGGGCAAAGAGGGTCTGGGTGACCCCGGCCTCGCTTGTATACCATCCGTTGTAGCCTCTCGCCGGGTCCGGAAAGGCTACAGAAGGGCCAAAGGGTTTGGCGATGACCAGTTCGGCGGAACCGGTTGCGGCCGGGACAGGAGATACTGCTGCCAGGCCGGTGGCAAGAAGAAAGAGAAGGATGGTAAATACCTGCATTGTGCTGCTCCGTACAAGTGGTTGGAAGATTCAGCGGCTGGCGTGGACAACAAAAAAACCGGGAATCCTGCCGCGTGGCTGACACCGGCCGGGATACGGATGTTCGCCGAACCTGCGCACATCGTAGAAACCGATGTCCCTGAAGCCGGCCTTCTGCAGGAGGCACCGCGCCCGGTCCGGATCTATCCCTTCATAGAACGGCAGTCGGCCCTGGATGCGCGCATAACTCATGAAAAATCGAAGAGAGGTGAGCAGACGCTCTCCTCCTTTTTCACGCCCGGCCCGGCAGAAGAGCTTGAAGAGGTCCGGCAATCGCTTCCAGGTGATATTCAGCCACATGCCGTCCGAGAGCACCAGTCGCCCGCCGGGCCGGAGGATCCGGCGCCACTGCCGGAGAGCATGGCAGGGACCGGGAAGGGTCCAGAGGAGGTTTCTGGCAACCACCACTGTAAAGGCATCATCGGCAAACGCGGGCGACTCCGCATCGGCGACCATAAATCCTATCTGCAGACCTTCTGCAGCGGCATGTCGCCTGGCCTGGCAAAGCATGTTGTCGGCAATGTCGATTGCAGTGACCCGGAAACCGCTCCTGGCCAGGTAGAGGGCAAGCTGGCCGTTGCCGGTCCCCAGATCCAGAGCAGGCCCTCCGGGGATATCCGCCAGGAGTTCGGCAAGGCAGGTTGCCCAGGACGTGGCGATGGCCGCGGACCTGTCCCTGTCGCGGAGATAACTGGCACTGCGCCAGTTCCAGTATCTGCGGATGGCATCCCTGGTTCTTCGCCCTCCGGCATCCGCTGTAGCGTGCGGTATTGTTTCCGTGACAGCGGTTGCGGATGGCTGCCGGAGTTCCCTGTCGCAGGTCACTGTCGACATTGTCAGATCTCCACTGAATGAGTTTCCTGTTGCCCCTCCATGATGGATCCGTAACTTCTCAACAACACGTTAAAAATGATGGCGTCGCAAAAATTCCGATCTACTGCGTTGCAGCGGGTACGGCCAATACTCGACGTACCAGATGCATGCCTGCGCCTGGCCGACACCGCTACACCTTGTATATCGAACTGTTATTCCTGGCCATCTTTCGAGCCACCGCACGGCTGATCAAAGCATGTCGGTAACACGAATAGCAACATCGTGTTACTTACCACGCCGCACGCGGGCTCGTCAACAAATGAATAATATTTTTCCAGAATACATCACACCACATGGCTGCTCTCCTGACCCTGCGAGATGACAAAACCTTCCGGACCGGGCAACTGTTGCAACAACATGTCATGTTCAGGTCGGGCAGGCCGAAACATCGGCTGCAGGTGAGTGGAACGTAATTTTCCGGACCGGTTCCAATTTTTCCTTTGCAACATCCTGCTGATGCTATAGGCTTGGGCCGAAACTCCATTCCGCATACGGTTCATGCGGAATTATTGCAACCCCATCACGACATGCTGGCATGGACGAAAAACAGACCATACCCGAGGTGCGCCAACGGATCGATACCATTGACGACACGATCCTGGACCTGCTCAAGGAACGTCTCGAGTGCGCCAAGACCATCGGCCGCCTGAAATCCGAGACCAACCGGGCCAAGTGGGACCCGGGAAGAGAGCGCGAGATCTACGAGCGGCTCCTGAAGAACAACCAGGGCGTCTTCCCGGACAAGGCCCTGCGCTCCATCTTCCACGAGATCATCACCACCTGCCGGCTGTCGCAGAAAAAGACCGCTGTGGCCTACCTGGGTCCCGAGGCCACCTTCACCCATCTTGCCGGGGTCAAGTACTTCGGCCAGTCGGCGGAATACAGGGCCATGGAGTCCATCGACGAGGTCTTCAACGAGGTGGAGAAGGGACGGGTGGAATATGGCATCGTTCCGGTGGAAAACTCCATCGAGGGCGCGGTCTTCTCCACCCTCGACTCGTTCATGAAGTATAATGTCAAGATCTGCGGTGAGCTGCAGCTTGCCATCTCCCACAACCTGGTCTGCCGATCGGGCGACATCAGGGATATCCAGACTGTGGCCTCCCATGCCCAGCCCCTGGCCCAGTGCCGGGAATGGCTGAAGAAGAACCTGCCCGACGTTCCCACCCTCCAGGTCTTCTCCACCGGTGCCGCGGCGCAGATGGCGGCCAACAACCCCAATATCGGCGCCATTGCCTCGTCCCTGGCCATCAAGACCTACGAACTGCAGGTGGTGGTCAAGGGCATCGAGGACTACCAGGGCAACACCACCCGTTTCCTGGTGATCGGCAACCAGTCGCCGGACCGCTGCGGGGCCGACAAGACCTCCCTGCTGCTCGGCCTGCTGGTCAACCGGCCCGGCGCTCTCAACGAGGTGCTGACCGTGCTCGCCACCCGCAACATCGACCTCACCAAGATCGAATCACGGCCCATCAAGGGCAAGCAGTGGAAATATCTTTTCTTCCTCGATATCGCAGGCCACATCGACGATCCCATCATCCGCGAGGGCTGTGATATTCTCAGGCAGATCTGCGCCTACTACGAATGGCTCGGCTCCTACCCGCGGGCCGACAACCTCGACCTGACCAATGGCACCTGACGACTGCTCGCGGCCGCATCTCCGGATGTCCCTGACGACCCCACAGTGCTGACGAGAAACAGAACAAGAGAATGGCTTTCCTGCTGAACTGCCAGGAACTTGGCAAGAGCTTCGGCGACCAGCGGTTGTTCGAGGCCATCAACCTGGTCCTGGAGCCCGGTGACCGGGTCGGTCTCATCGGCCCCAACGGGTCGGGCAAATCCACCTTTCTCAGGATCCTCTGCGGCCTCGAGGATGCGGACAGCGGCCGGGTCATCCTCCGCCGCCACGCCCGGATCAGCTACCTGGCCCAGAGCGATTCCTTTGCCGAGGACAGGAGCGCCTCCGACAACCTCTCCCTTGCCCTGCAGGAGATGGACCTGGACGAGGCGGAACGCTACCGGCGGGTGCAGGCCATCCTCAGCCGTGCCCGATTCCCTGACGCAGACTCTCCTGTGCGCCTGCTGTCCGGCGGCTGGCGCAAACGGCTCGCCATCTGCCGGGCCCTGGTGGCGCACCCGGATATCCTGGTCATGGACGAGCCGACCAACCACCTGGACATCGAGGGAATCCTGTGGCTGGAGAAGATCCTGGCCGCCAGCCTGCCCGAGAGCCCGGAGGCCTTCCTCCTGGTGAGCCACGACCGTCGTTTTCTCGAAAACTCTGTCAACAGGGTGGTGGAGCTGTCCAGGCTCTATCCCGAGGGCTCCTTCCAGGTCAGGGGCAGGTACTCGACCTTTCTCGAAAAACGGGGGGAATTCCTGGCCCGACAGGAAGAGATGGAGGAACGACTGGCCAACAAGGTCCGCCGCGAGACCGAGTGGCTGCGGCGCGGCCCCAAGGCCCGCACCAGCAAGGCCCGGTTCCGCGTCGATGCGGCCCACCGGCTCCAGGATGAGCTCTGCGAGGTACGTACACGCAACCGCAGTGCCTCGCGGGTATGCATCGAATTCGATACCACGGGCAGAAAAACGAAAAAGCTGCTCACCGCCACCGGCATCGGCAAGGGATTCGGCGACCGGATCCTGTTCAGGAACCTGGACATGGTCCTCTCCCCCGGCACCAGGCTGGGCCTGCTGGGTCGCAACGGCTGCGGCAAATCGACCCTGATGCAGATCCTGGCCGGAGCCGCGGATCCCGGGGGCCCACGGCCCGACACCGGTACCATTGTCCTGGCCCCGGGTGTGCGCATCGTCAGCTTTGACCAGAAGCGAGAACAACTGGACCAGACCCTGACCCTGCGCCGGGCCCTGGCTCCGGACGGCGACCAGGTGGTCTACCAGGGACGCGGCATCCATGTCGCGGCCTGGGCCGGCCGTTTTCTCTTTCGCAACGACCAGCTCGAGACCCCGGTTTCCCGTCTTTCCGGAGGCGAACAGGCCCGTATCCTCATCGCCCGCCTCATGCTGCAGCCGGCCGATATCCTGCTGCTCGACGAGCCCACCAATGATCTTGACATCCCCTCCCTGGATGTGCTGGAGGAGAGTCTGCACGAGTTTCCCGGCGCCCTGGTCCTGGTAACCCATGACCGCTTTCTGCTCGAGCGTCTCTGTGACCGTATTCTCGGTTTTGACGGCCGGGGTGGCGTCGGGTACTTTGCCGACCATGAACAGTGGCTGGCCGCCCTCGTGCAGGGCGGGGAACAGCCAAAAGAAAAGAACAGGTCAGAAAAACCGCGGAACAGAAAAAACACCCGCCGCCGGGGACGGCTCTCCTACCTGGATCAGAGGGAATATGACCGGATGGAGGAGACCATCCTGGCCAGGGAAGAGGAGCATGAGGAGCTGCAGCGCCGGATGCAGGCGCCGGAGGTCCAGGCCGATGCGGAGCTGCTCCAGGAGTACTGGCAGCAGGCCCGGAACCTGGATGAGGAGATTGAACAACTCTATGAGCGGTGGCAGGAACTGGAGCAGAAAAAAGCCGGAACAGGGTGACCTGTTCCGGCGCCATGCCTGAGGCTCCGCTGTTCAGCAGTTCCTGCAATCAGTCATCATATTTCCAGAAATCCTCCTTGGCCGCCCCGCACTTGGGGCACACCCAGTCATCGGGAAGATCCTCGAACGGGGTTCCCGGATCAATGCCGTTTTCATAGTCGCCTTCTTCGGGATCATAGATGTAGCCGCAGGGGCATTCCCATTTCTGCATGACTGTTCCTCCAAAAATATTCAGGGGATGGGTGCCATGCCATACTCTCTGTCGTTGTGCCATGGCAGGCTTTCCTAAAGTTCATGTCAATCCGGTATACTAGAAACTTTTATAATAACCGCTTCCATTAACATTAACGATTTTTTCCAATCTGTCAATAATTACTGCCAGAGAAAATCCGACAGCCTCCTGCCGTGCATGCCGCTGCCCCATGCGTCGTCAGACCGTCCCTCCGCCCTGTGCCTCCTTCCCGGAATTTCTGCACCTTCCCTCGCCAACGTCCGGTTTTCTGCAAAGAAAAATTTCCGGAAAATCCAACGCTTTCATTGCCGAGCGTTGCTCATCAGGCTAAAATGACAGTATCCCGCAGTCTGCCAGTGGCCCATAACCGGGGATCCGGCAATGGAAAATCTCCTGCAACGCATCAATCGCTCGCTGCCCGCCAAGCTGATCATCACCATAGCCCTCCTCCTCGTTGTCGGGGTCGCCATCTCCTGTCTCACCCTGATCGTCAACGGCCGCAACACCCTGATGCGGTACACGGTGGACCATATCGCCAGTTCATCCGAACTGGTGAAACGAAGCATCCACTACGGGATGCTGACCTTTGACCGGGAGTCCATCCCGCGGATCATCGACTCCATATCCTCCAAGGAGGATATCCTCGGCATCCGCATCTTCGACTCCCGGGGCGAGATATTTTTCTCCTCGTCGGCAGAAGAGATCGGCAGGCTCGTGGACCGCAGCTCCTTTGCCTGTACCGGCTGCCACAGCGATCCTGAAAAACCCTCTGCCACCCTGACCGCGGACAAACAGTGGGTCACCTACGAGGACCGGCACGGCAACGACATCCTGACCTTTGTCGATCCCATCTTCAACGACGTCTCCTGTGCAACGGCCGACTGTCACGTCCATCCCCGGGAACAGCGGTACTCGGTGTCCTGGAGAGTGACTTCTCCCTGGCTCCCCTCAACGAGGTGGTCCGCGGCCAGATCGTGGACACCGTGGTCTTTGCCCTGCTCTTCATGGTCTTCATCTCTCTCTTGCTCTACTATGTTCTCCGCCGGTTTGTCCTCAATCCCCTCACGGTCCTGGCCGGTGCCATGCGCAGGGTCGACAGGGGCGAGCTGATCCAGGCGGTCTCGGTTCTCTCCCGCGACGAAATCGGCCTGCTTGCCGAGACCTTCAACGAGATGACACGGGAACTGGAAACAGCCAGGGAAAAGGAAAAGACCTGGACCCAGACCCTAGAGGAGGAGGTGGAGAAGAAGACCGAGGAATTGAAAAGATCCCGGGACAAGCTCATCCATGCCGAAAAGCTGGCATCCCTGGGAGGGTGCAATCCCATTTTGTCGCAAACGGGAATGGCTCTCAAACTGTGGTTAATTTCTGATGAAATACTGTAGGGCTAACCCTAAACCAGACCATTTTGGCAATATGTTTACCTGGAAATGGTCGTTTGAAATGGTGAAATGCGCCCAAGTTAGGAATGTTTTTCATTATGCGACAAAATGGGAATGCACCCCTATTGCCGTTTTACTGATAAAAATGGCTGGCACGCATAGAAAACAACCTTCAGACAGACCACACCAGATGTCAATAGGAGAGTTGGCAAAAGCAGCCTGACCGTTTAGAAGGCCTTGGCATTACGCTAAGTTAACCGCATATCCTTGAGTGTTCATAGTTATTATTCTTGATGATGAGTTTGTCAAAACGACCAGGGATGCCCCGGCAAAGGGTTTAAAATCCAAAAAACGACAGACAAACCTTTGAAAATCAAGTCAGGATAACGGTGAACAATCAAAAACAAGCTGTCCCTAGCAGCTCGATCGAGCTGAAAACAGGTTCTAGGGAATACTTTTCAACACCTTTAAGAAGTTATGAATTATAGACGGCTCTCAGAATGCTCGCATCCCGTTGGGGCACAACAAAAAAAGAAAAAAAGTCCTCCAAAAAATTTCCTGATCCGGAGAGCCTGTGATATCATATGTTTGCAACAGGAACTGTTACCGAGACAGGAAATCCAAATACAGATCTGTACAACTCCAACAAGAAACATCCGGAATCCCGGATCAATAAGGAACGAACCAGCCTGGAACGAACCGGGGTACAGGCAGGGATCACAAAGGAGGATTCATGAAATTCAAGGATCTCACCATCGGCACGAAACTGGGTCTCATTTTCAGCCTCGTGCTCCTGCTCCTCATCGCCGTGGGCTCCGTGGCGATCCTGGGCATGCAGCAACAGGTGAGGGAGAGCAAGAACGCCCGGTACCTGGAGGAGATGGAAGTGGCCCTTACCGCCGGGGAGGTGGATCACCTGGAGTGGGCCAACAAGGTGATGCGTTTCCTGCTGGAGACAGAAGAACACCAGTTCGGCACACCGTCCGATGAACAACACCATCAGCTTGCCGTAGAGACCAACGACCACAAATGCGCCCTGGAAAAGTGGCTCCATGATCCGGCGACAGCGGAGCTTCTGCGCCGGAAGGCGCCGGAGATCCTGGCCCTGCTGGAGCGGATGAAGGCACCGCACAAGCGCCTGCACGACTCGGCCGCCACCATCAGGACAATCATGGCACGGCACAACGGCAACAAGGTGGAGGCCGGACCTGCCATGCTCAAGGTATTCCGGGAGGAGACCGGCCCGGCCCTGCGGGAAGTGCGCGCCCTGATACACGAGGCCGTCACCACGGCCAGGGAACTGGCGGCCAGGGAGACGCGGCGCCAGGAACAACTGACAGCCGCCATCAGGCGCAACGTGGTGCTGCTTACCCTGGTGGCCCTGGCGGCGGGCACCTTGTTCTGTTTTCTCTTTGCCCGCTTCCTGGGCCGGCAGATCAACCAGGTCACCCGCTTTGCCGGCCAGCTTGCCGAGGGTGACTTCACCCGCACCCTGCCCATCAGCCAGAAGGACGAGGTGGGCAAGATGGCCGCCGCCCTCAATGCCATGGTGGCAAAGATCGGTACCCTGGTCAGAGAGATCAATGACGAGACGCGCGAGATCAACGAAAACGCCAACTCGCTCACCGGCATCTCGGGGGACCTGACAGCGGCGGCCACCGAGGCATCGGAGCGATCCTCCTCCGTGGCCGCGGCCACGGAGGAGATGTCCGCCAACATGAACACCGTGGCCGCGGCCAGTGAACAGGCGGCCACCAATGTCAACATCGTCGCCACCGCCACCGAGGAGGTGACCGGTACCGTGCAGCAGATCGCCCGCCAGACCGAGAGCGCGCGGGAGATAACCGGTAACGCCGTGCAGCTCTCACAGAACGCGTCGGTCAAAGTGGACGCCCTGGGCGCTGCTGCCCATGATATCAGCAAGGTGACCGAGGTGATCACCGAGATCTCGGAACAGACCAACCTGCTGGCACTCAACGCCACCATCGAGGCGGCCCGGGCCGGAGAGGCAGGCAAGGGTTTTGCCGTGGTGGCCAACGAGATCAAGGAGCTGGCCAAACAGACCGCCGAGGCGACCCAGGAGATCCGCAAGCAGATCGAGGCCATCCAGGGATCGACCTCCGAGACAGTGGACGAGATCAAGGAGATCACCAGTGTCATCAACCAGGTCAATGCCATTGTCGGCGAGATCACCACTGCCATCGATGAACAGGCCTCCACCACTTCGGAGATCTCGGAAAACGTGGTCCAGGCGGCCCAGGGCATCAGCGAGGTCAATGAGAACGTGGCCCAGAGTTCGACGGTATCAAGGGAGATAGCGGACAACATCAGCGAGGTGAGCGAGATCGCCAGGGGCCTGTCCGACCAGGGCCAGCGGGTCAGTGCGGCCTCCAGGGACTTGAAGAAGATCATCGACAAGCTCGAATCCATGGTCAGGCGCTTCAAGGTGCGCTGACACTGAGAGGAGGAAACACTCCGCTTTAACGGTTTTTTCTGGAGGCAATCGAAAAAACTTGCCCCGGAACCAGCCATGCCGCATGACCAACAATAAGTTTTTGCATATCCAAAATATTACTATCCGTGTTCCCGGGGTCTCCCAGAGGCTTCCCGTGGACGTGAGGAACCACACCAATGAACAACCTGAAAATGTCCTACAAACTGGGAATCGGTTTCGGTCTTCTTCTGCTCATCATCCTGACGACCGGCATCGTCAACACAGGGTATCTGGCTGCCATCAACAGCGAAGGTCAGCGCATGGTCGACCAATACATTCCGGCCATGGAATCGGCCGACAAACTGGCCAGCAGGTTCAGCGAGACCCATTCCCTGTTCATGCTCTTTGCCGACCAGAGAGAGCCCGAAATTTTCAAGAAGGCCATGGCCGCCATGGAACAGACCAGAAGGCACCTGGCAGAATCCCGGGAACTGACCAGGAAATATCCCGCCCTGGCAGTCCTGGCCCGTGACACTGGCAGGCTCGTGGAACAGCTCGATATCTATACCCGGCTCAACCGGCAGATGGAGCAGCAGGATTCCGACGCGCTGGCGGAAAAAATCGTGGAGGAAAGCAAAAAGATCATGGCCCTGACAAGCCAGATCAGCGAGGCGGGAATCCAGGGAATCCGGAAGGGAGGTGACCACAGCCTGCAGTCGGTCCATTCAATGAACAGGGCACTGTACTCCGGCACCGTGATCGCACTCGGCCTGGGCTTCACCATCACCTTCTTTCTCGGCAAGGCCATCACCCGGCCGCTGGTCCGGGGAAAGGATTTCGCCGAGACCCTGGCCCGGGGAGATTTTACCCAGCACCTTGACATTCAGCAGAAGGACGAGGCCGGTCAGCTTGCAGCCTCCATGAACCGAATCGTCGAAAACACCGGCACCATGATCCGGGGGATCAGCGATGGCATGGACACCCTGGTCTCCTCTTCGACCGAACTTTCCGCCATAGCCGAGCAGGTGGCAGCGGGAGCGGAACAGACTTCGGGCAAGGCGGAAACCGTGTCAGTTGCAGCCGAGGAGATGAGCGCCAACATGAATACCGTGGCCGCTGCCGTGGAAGAGGCGACAACCAATGTCAGTATCGTGGCCGCGGCAACCGACGAGATGACCGGCGCGGTCAACGAGATTGCCGAGAACACCTCCAGGGCCAGTGCCATCACCGGCACTGCGGTCAAAGATGTCCAGGCAGCCTCGGAAAAGGTGGGTGAACTGGGATTGGCTGCCGATGAAATCGGCAAGGTCACCGAGACCATCACTGAGATTTCTGACCAGACCAACCTGCTGGCCCTCAACGCCACCATCGAGGCGGCACGGGCCGGAGAGGCAGGCAAGGGGTTTGCCGTGGTGGCCAACGAGATCAAGGAACTGGCCAAGCAGACTGCCGAAGCCACGGGCGAAATCAGGACCAGGATCGAGGGAATCCAGAACTCCACCCAGGATACCGTTGTCCAGATCACCCAGATACACTCGGTGATCAACGAGGTCAATACCATTGTCGGCACCATTGCTGCCGCCGTGGAAGAGCAGGCAGCAACGACCAAGGAAATTGCGGCCAACATGCAGCAGGCGACTATCGGTCTGCAGGAGGTCTCGGAAAACGTGGCCCAGAGCTCAACGGTTTCGGCAGAGATTGCCCAGGACATTGCCGAGGTCAACCATACGGCCAGAGAAATGACCACTTCTGAAAGCCAGGTCCGGGAAAGCGTTCAGGAACTCTCCCACCTGGCGGAAAAATTACGTCACATGTCCTCTTCCTTCAAGGTGTGATCCAGCCACAAACAAATGCCCCACCACAGACAAACCCATGGCGGCGGAAGGGCCGCGGGCCATGGTACCTCCCTGTGATGGGGCATTCTTCCTTGCTGCCCGTTTTCTGACAGGCAGAAAGAGTTACTTTGCTGTTCTCCCGACCGGGAGAAACAGGTTCATCAGCCGCAGGAATCGGCGTCGTTGGGGCCATAGGTCCAGTCGCCGTTGCGGTAGAGGTAGTCGTTGACCATCTGCAGTTCCTCTTCACTGAGCACGTCCCAGGAACCATCGCGCGCACACTTCTTGCGGCGCTTGGCAAAAATGGAATTCCAGGCCTTTGAGGTATAGGATTCGGTCCAGAGAAAGGGCGCGCCCTTGTCATTGTTCCTGGTATGATAGGACTTGCAGACCTCGCGGAATTTCTGACCACCGATGCCCCATGGTTCCGAATTCCAGTCCAGTTTGCCCCGGTCCAGCAGGCGGCACATCTTGGTCCGCGGATCATACCGCTTTCTCGGTCGCGCCTCTGCCTGGTCGATACCGCACCAGGCAACCAGCAGCAGGCCGGCCACCGCCGTCACCACCATCTTTCTCAATAGCATAGTTCCTCCATGGACAAAGTCTTTCCAGCAGTACACATTACCTCTTGACTCTTTCCACTGTATGAGAGCATTGTAGAGGAAACAGGCAGGGTCGAAAAGTGTCACAAACGACAACAAGCAGGTCGATATCGTCATGAGCCCACAACCAGCCCGGCCGCTGATCGCCATTCTTGCCCTGGACGGCGTCCTGGCCGGCACCGTGAGCGGCCCGCAGGATATTTTTTCCTTGAGTGGCGTGCTCTGGCAGCAGCTCCACGCAGAGGAGCCGGCTCCTGATTTCACGGTCCGGGTCGTCACCCCGGACGGTGGGCCGGTCCGTGCCTGCAACGACCTGGTCATCAGCCCCCATGCCGCCGCCGGCGAGGTGCAGCCCGATGTCATCATCCTGCGCCATCATGGAGATCGACGCTGTCCTGGCCCGCAACCGGCCCAGCCTGCGGTGGCTGCAGGAGGCCCACCAGCGGGGCTGCATCCTGGCCGCCATCTGCTCCGGCGCCCTGCTGCTGGCCGAAACCGGCCTCCTGGATGGCAGAGAAGCCACCACCCACTGGGCCCTGGTAAGCGAGTTCAGGAAACGCTATCCCCGTGTCCTGCTTCGGCCGGACGAGCTGATCACCGACAGCGGCAACCTGGTCTGCTCCGGCGCCTACAGCGCCTACCTGGACCTGGCCGTCCACCTCGTCGACAGGCTGTGCAGCCGCCAGGCGGCGCTGCGCGCCTCCAAGCTCTTTCTCCATGACCCCGGCCGGCGCTCCCAGGCGCCCTACTCGGTCTTTGCCGGGCGACACGACCATGGGGACCGGCAGGTCCTGGCCATCCAGGAAGAGCTGGAGAATGACCTGGCCCGCAGTTTCAACTTCGACCAACTGGCGCGGAACCACGGCATGGGCAGGCGGACCATGGAACGCCACTTCAGGGAGGCCACCGGCCTCACGCCGCTGGCCTACATGCAGCGGCTGCGGGTGGAACGGGCCAAGCAGCTTCTGGAAACGGGCAACGAGAGCTTTGACGAGATCAGTTACCGGGTGGGCTACCAGGACAACTCCTTTTTCCGCAAGCTCTTTGTCAAGTATACAAGCCTGCTGCCGGGAGCCTACCGGGCCCGGTTCTGCCGCTGCAGCGATGACAGGACAACAGGTGAACCTCGGACGACCGACAGCGGACGGGCCGGATAACCTACCCCCTCACGGGATAACCAACCATCGGTTTTTTCGACCACAACGCTGTAAGCGCTCTCAGGGGCCGCAGATTTGTGCAGGCGTGCCTGACCGCTATAGCCTAACCTATGCGGACAGGCACGCCTGTGCAAAGATGCGGTGCCTGTGTGCGCTTACCGGATAACAGCTCTGCCCGGTTCAGAACATGACCAGTCTGCTGCAGAACATGTCCCCCATCGGCCAGACCCTGCTGGCCACCGGATTCACCTGGCTGGTCACCGCCCTTGGCGCGGCACTGGTGCTCTTGTTTGGCCGGATAAACCGCAGGGTCATGGACGGCATGCTCGGTTGCGCAGCCGGAGTGATGATCGCGGCCAGTTTCTGGTCCCTGCTGGCACCGGCCATCGACATGGTGGAAGAGAGTGGCGGTATTCCCTGGCTGCCGCCCCTGGTGGGATTTCTTGGTGGGGGTGTTTTTCTCTGGGCTGTTGACAAGATTCTGCCCCATCTCCATCCCGGCTTTCCCCTCAGCGAGGCCGAGGGCATCCGGACCGGCTGGCAGCGCAGTATTCTCCTCGTCCTGGCCATCACCCTGCACAACATTCCCGAGGGCCTGGCCATCGGCGTCGCCTTCGGTGCCGCGGCCGAAGGCCACCATGCCGCCACTCTGGGCGGGGCCGTGGCCCTGGCCCTTGGCATCGGGATCCAGAACTTTCCCGAAGGTGCGGCCGTCTCCGTCCCCCTGCGGCGTGAGGGCATGTCGCGGCTGAAAAGTTTCTGGTACGGCCAGCTTTCCGGAGCCGTGGAGCCGGTTGCCGGGCTCGTCGGCACGGTGGCGGTCCTGACCATGCGGCCGCTTCTGCCCTATGCCCTCTCCTTTGCCGCCGGTGCCATGATCTACGTGGTTGCCGAGGAGCTGATCCCGGAATCGCAGGCGGAAAAGCACTCGGACGTGGCCACCATCGGTGTCATGCTCGGTTTTGCGGTCATGATGACCCTGGACGTGGCTCTTGGCTGAGGGCCTGGCGTACCGCCCGGCCAAGACTGGCCAGGGTGCAGGGTTTCCTGACAAAGGCGGCTGCTCCCAGGCGGTGTGCCGCCTCGATGTCATCATGTTCGGCAAAGCCGGAGACAATGATCGCCTTCTGTCCCGGCACCATGCGCAGTATCTCCCTGTAGGTCTCCAGGCCGCCCATTCCCGGCTCCATGACCATATCCAGCAGCACCAGGTCAAAGGAACGTCCGTGCAGCCTGGCCAGCGCCTCCTGCCCCGATGCCGCGGTCTCGACACGGTAGCCCAGGGATGCAAGCATGGCGGCCGCAATCTCGCGCTGACCGGGCTCGTCATCCACCACCAGGATCACCTCGCCCCGGCCCTGCATCCCCTGTACATCACCCTCCTCCGGCGCGCCGGTCTCTTCCTGGCCGTCAGCGACCGGGAAATAGAGCGTGAACTCGGTTCCCTGACCGCTGCTGTCAACCCGGACCGCACCACCGTGGTCCTGCATGGTGTTCCAGACAATGGCAAGTCCCAGGCCGGTACCGCTGATGCCCATGACCTTGGTGGAATAGAAGGGTTCGAAGATCCGCTTCCGATCCTCCTCGGTGATCCCCGGCCCGGTGTCGGCAACCCTGAGACAGACCCAGCGGCCGGCAGGGGGCAGGTCCTCTCCCTCGTCACCGGTGAATTGCCTGATTTCCGTGCAGATGGTCACCCTGCCCCGGCCGGCCATGGCCTCGAAGCTGTTCATCAGCAGGTTCATGAGGGCCTTGCGGACATGGACCGGCGAACAGCGCGTGGTGGCCGGTTCCGGGGCCATGGCCAGCCGCACCTCGATATCGGGGTAGCGTGACCTGACCCTGGCATATTCCGGAGAATCGAGAAGTTCGCGGACCAGGGAGTTGAGATCCACCACCTGCTTCTCCAGCACCGCGCCCCTGGCCACGGTCAGCAGGTCCGCCACCACGGCGGCCGCCCGCTCGCCCGCCTCCCTGATCACCTGCAGGGGACGCCGCAGGGGACTGTCGGCGCCAATATCTTTCAGGAGCAGGTCCGGATAACTGACCACCCCGGCCAGGATATTGTTGAGGTCGTGGGCCACGCCGCCGGCCATCAGGCCCAGTGCCTCCATCTTCTCCAGCCGGTGCAGCCGGGCCGTCAGCCGCTGCTTCTCCTCCATTTCCTGCCGCAGGGCCGCGTTGGCCTCCACCAGTTCCCGGGTCCGCTCCTCCACCTGGGCAGCCAGACGGTCCTGCGAGTCGCGCAGGGCCTGTTCCGCCCTGGTACGGCGGCCGATCTCGGCCTGCAGCCGCCTGTTCCAGTACCAGAAGACGGAGATGGCCACCAGGGCCAGCAGCGTGATGGCACCGATACGCAGCCAGACCGTCCTGGCGGACAGGCCCACCCTGTACCCGGCCGCGGCCCAGCGGTTGCGTATCTTTTCCGCCTCCTCCGGGGAGATGGAGGCCAGACCCTTGTTGAGGATGCGGACCAGGATGGGCCAGTCCCTGCGCACCGCCATATGCAGCATCTGGCGCTGCAGGGAGACCGGTGCTGCCACACGGATGGTGGTGATATTGAGCCTCCGGATCCAGTAGGTGGAGGCGGCCAGGTTGCCGATGAAGGCGTCCGCATCCCTGTCGGCCACCGCCCGGATGGTCGCCTCCAGGGTATCGAAACAGACCGGTTTGAGTCCGGTGTTTTCCCGGATCCAGCCGGCATGGGAGCTGCCGGCCTGGACCGCCACCCTGAGGTTGCCGAGATCCTCGACCCCGGAGATGAAGGGCAGATCGCTCCGGCAGAAGATCATACGGTAGAAACCGGCATAGGGCGTGGTAAACGACAGGAAGCGGGTCCGTTCCGCGGTAAACCCCACCGCGGCAAGGACGTCAAGCTCCTTTTTCCTGATCATGGCCACCACATCCTTCCATGTGTGGTGGTCGATGACCTCCAGATGCAGCCCCAGTCGCCGGTTGAGAATCCGGAGATAATCAGAGGCAAAGCCGCTG
>Ga0256840_1000343_pt1 | contig 48027 bp, 51 predicted proteins | sample 355202metaG_FD_185969 | JGI IMG/M metagenome (GOLD analysis project Ga0256840, IMG submission 185969) | Hydrothermal vent microbial communities from Mid Atlantic Ridge, Atlantic Ocean - 355-202 | ecosystem: Environmental > Aquatic > Marine > Hydrothermal vents | place: Atlantic Ocean: Mid...
TAAAAGAGGATGAGATTCAAGATCTCAAAGCTATGCTTTTTCAAAAAAATACTCAACTTAGCTCATTTAGCAACAAAATAGTAATTTTACAATCAATCATAAATGATGCCAATGCTTCACTTTTAGAAAAAGAGAAAAGCATAGATGACTACAAAGGAAAAGTTTTAGTTTTGTCAAATGAACTAAATGTGAAAAAAAATGCGATCAATTTAAAAGATGAACAGATACTAAAACTACTCGATACTTTAGGCAGCAAAGAGACTAGATATGACAGACTCGTAGCTCAAATGCAAAAAACAAAACAGAAGATTAAGAATCTCACAGGAATCCGCATAAAAGTCATAAGCGAACTTAAAAAGATCCTTGGTAAGCAGATAAGCATAGATCCAAAAAACGGTTCTTTGAGATTTTCTTCAAATATCTTGTTTGACAAAGGCAAAGCTGTACTAAAAGAGAATTCTAAGCAACAGCTTAAAAAAGTATTTATAGAGTATGTTGGCGCACTTTTGGGGAACAAGGATATAAAAAATCATATAGATAAAATCATCATAGAGGGTCATACTGATAGTGACGGGGGATTTTTATATAATCTTGAACTATCTCAAAAGAGAGCTTATGAAGTTATGAATTATCTTTTGACACTGGATTTTGTGAAAAAAAATCATATAAAAAATCTTATGATTGCGAGTGGAAGATCATATCTTGATCCGATTTACAATAAAGATGGTAAAGAAAATAAAGATGCTTCAAGAAGAATCGAGATAAAATTTTCACTTAAAAATCAAAATGCCATGAAAGAGATAGAGAAGATATTAGATGAAAAGTGATTTTGAACCTCTAAACCTACAAGATGCAAGCTTACATGTAGATTGGCTCATAAACAAAACCAAAGAGATATATAAAATAGAAAAAAAATCTCTTTGGGAGAAGATTGTTGGCATTCTCTTAAAGATTTTTTAGATAGAATTACAGGGTTTATTTTGAGCTAGTTCGTGAGGCTCAGACCAACGGGAGGATTTGTCCTCTAAGAACTAGCTCAAAATAAACCCTGTAATTCTATCTAAGGAGATAAAAAATGATTGTTTTCTCAACACTGATCGAAGCTATCGCACAAATACTTCATATGGTTATCAATATATATATTTGGGTAGTGATTATAGCTGCCTTGATAACATGGGTAAGACCTGACCCTTACAATCCAATCGTACAGGTTTTGGCTAGACTAACTGAGCCCGTATATGCCTTTGTCAGAAAATACATACCGACTATCATAGGAGGAGTTGATTTAGCTCCTATCATCATCATCTTGGGACTCCAGTTTTTGGACCTATTTGCTGTTAAGCTGCTATTTGCACTGGTTGGCTAAAAGTTGCTTTATAAATTTTTAGCTCTATTTTTACTTTTAACAGTAGGATTAAATGCTTCTATCCCAAAAAACATAGAAGCATTTAACAAACTCCCTAGAAGTATCGCAAAAGATTACTACATGTATCGATTTTTACGAGAGACAAATGCAAGTAGTGGCGATGCAAAAAAACTCCTTATAGAAGCAAAAAGGATAAATTTAAAACTTTTTCATACCTTTGCTAAAAGATTAGATGATGAAGCTTTTACAAAAGTCTCTAAGTGTTTAAAGCTAAAAACAAACAAGCTTTTAAAAGAAGACAACGACTGCATAGACATTGGACTAAGCATCTACGATGCATTTTCACTAGATAGAAAAACCCTAAAAGAACTCCACGATAGACTCAAAAACTATAAAGATATAAACGAAACTCTAGAAGTTTTGAGCTCAAAAAGTATCTTTAAAGCAGCGATTTTAAAACCTAAACTTTTCATCAAAATTTTAAATCATGCCGGAGCAAAAAACAGAAAAAGATACCTTAACAAAGAGTTATCAAAAAGCGAGATAGATTCTCTTTTAAAATTTAAAAGATTTAACAAAAGTATAGAGATCATAATGACACAAAGAGAGTTGCATAATTTGCAAAAATCTCTCTTGCAAATAGCTCCTGATTCAAATTTAAGTGCAAAATCACTCTTTTTTCTAGCACTAAATGCAACAGAATTTGATGACAAAAAACTTGCCCTAGAATACTTAGAAAATTCATATAAAAAGGCTTATTATAGATTTGACAAAGACAAAGTCAATTTTTGGAGATACCTTTTAACGAAAAAGAAAAAATATTTAGAGGAGCTTGGCAAAAGTTTTGATGTAAATATATATACCATCTACGCACGCGAAAAGCTGGGTAGTAAATTTGAAAATATAAAAGTACCAAAAGTCTCTTCCAAAGAGATAAATTATGATATCAAAAACCCATTTTTATGGACAAAGCTTCTGAGAAAACTAAAAGATAAAAACTCTACTACATTGACAAAAATAGCTAATAAATTCAAATATAAAAATAGTATAGCACAATACTCTTTTATCAAAGAGAGAGCAAGTGGATACAAAACACACTACTTCCCAATGCCGTTTAGTGATTATCTTAAAAAAATCAGCATAGAAAGAAGGTCGCTTATATTTGCCATAGCAAGACAAGAGAGCAGATTTATACCCTCTTCTATATCTACCTCTTATGCACTTGGCATGATGCAGTTTATGCCTTTTTTAGCAAGTGCAATTGCAAAGCAGCAAAAAAGTAAAAATTTTGATCTAGACAATATGTTTGATCCAAAAACTGCATATAAATTTGCAAATTTACACTTAAATTATCTGGTTAAAAAACTTCAAAATCCACTTTTTGTTGCATATGCTTACAATGGTGGCATTGGATATGTCAGAAGATTGCTAAAATCTGGAAACTTTTTCCAAAAAGGGAAATATGAACCATATCTTAGCATAGAGTTGATAAGCTACCCGCAAACAAGAAAATATGGAAAAAAAGTAGTTGCAAATTATATAATATATATGCAACTTTTAGGAAAAAAAGTCTCTTTAAGTGATATAATACAAAAAACCTCAAAAGGAGCGTTAAAATGATAGATAAACCTTTAGGCGTCACTGTTAGCAGGTACATCATGGATTTACAGCAGATGTTTCCAGAAGCAAAAGGGGATCTCACGGGACTCTTAAATGAGTTGATAGTGGCGGCAAAAACTATAAATGCCGAGGTCAATAAAGCTGGACTTGCGGACATTTTGGGACAATCAGGGAAGAAAAATGTTCAGGGAGAAGAGGTACAAAATCTGGATGAACTCACAAACAATACCATTAAAAAAAGAATGGAAAGCTGCGGCTATGTCTGTGCGATGCTCTCAGAAGAGGATGAGGATATCATTCCTGTAAGAGATGGATATAGCGGAAAATACACCCTTGCTTTTGATCCATTGGACGGCTCAAGCAATATAGATGTAAATGTCAGTATAGGAACAATCTTCTCTATCCATAAAAGAGTTTCATCAAGCACCGAAACTCCATACTGCAATGTTCCAGGAAGCCAAGAGGACTTTTTACAACCGGGAAGAAAACAGGTAGCAGCCGGATACATTTTGTATGGCTCTAGTACTATGATGGTTTTTACAACCGGGCACGGGGTAAATGGCTTTACACTTGACCCTAGCGTTGGAGAGTTTTATCTTTCTCACAAAGACATAAAGATACCAAAACTATGCAAATACCTAAGTGTAAACGAAGGAAATCACCGATACTGGAATGAAAATATGAAAGAGTATGTGGACTACATAAAAGATAAAAACATCTCTTCAAGATATATCGGTTCTTTAGTAGCTGATTTTCATAGAAATCTCATCAGCGGTGGTATATTTCTCTATCCTAGAGACAAAAAAGATCCAACAAAAAAAGAGGGAAAACTAAGGCTCTTATATGAAGCCGCACCTTTGGCATTTCTGATCGAGCAAGCTGGAGGAGTAGCTATGAATGATGAGGGAGAAAATATCATGGATCTGATACCTACAAAAGTACACCAAAGAACGCCTCTGATCATAGGAAACAAAGCAGAAGTTTTGGAAGCAACAGAGTTTTTAAAAGAGCATTCGAGCCTCACGAGATAGCTTTAAAAAGAGATCTAGTAATCTTTCTCAAAATTTAGTGAAATTTTTGGATAATCTTTTAATTTTAGGGAAAATTTTATAACATTTTTATCTATCTTTGGAGTTTGTACTAAGAAGTATTGACTCCAAGGATTTGATGCTGGTATAATTTTTAAGAGGGTGCTATTGATTTTCAATTTTTTCACTTTTAAAAGATGACTTTGATTTTCAATTTCAAATTTTATATCCTTAGGACCCAATTTTTGCTCAACAGATTTTGAATCAAAATTTACAAAATGAAATCCAACTACAAATTGCTCTTTTGTTTTATCTATATCTTTAGTTACTTTTAGAGAATTAAGATAAGTAACTGTTACAAAAATCTTAGCGTTCCCATTTTGCATAATTTGAGTTTTTTTGGTATTGGCAACCCCCTGTTCCGTTGTCTTTTTACTACTTACATATAGAGTATCATGCTTATAAGAACAACTAGTTAAAAGTAAAACAGTAAAAATAAGAATAAAAACAGACCTCATAAACACTCCAAAAAAATCTTTGAAGAATTATAAACTCTTTTTCCAAATAAACTCATTAAAAGCTAAACAAATTTTAGGTATAATCAGCCAAAATTATTAATGGACAATATTTATGAAAAATCTTGCAGTTGCTTTTAGTGGACCTTCAAACAGCGGAAAAACTTCGCTTATAGTAAAAATATCAGAATTTTTAAAAGAGAGTTATCAGATAGCCATCGTAAAACATGACCCAAGCGACAAGGCTACTTTTGATCAAAACGGCAAAGATAGTTGGAAATTTGCACAAACTGGTGCCGAGGTCATAGTAGCAAGTCCGACTAGAACTACTTTTTTTTCACAAAAAAGAAAAGATTTGGATGAAATTATCAGAGTTTTTGGTGAATTTGATTTGATGATAGTTGAGGGTTTAAAAACTCTTCCACTGCCTAGAATTTCTATATTTAGAAACAAGATAGATGAGAGTTATTTTGCATGTTCTAATGCTATAGCCATAGATGATAGTGTTAACTTGGAAGATTACGATATACCTAAAGAGATAGAAGTACTAGACTTAAACGATACTGACTCCATCATCGAGTGGGTACTAAAAAATGCTAAAAAAGTTAGGTAGGTAAAAAAATGGTAGAAATTTTTGATGCTATTAAAAAATCAGCTATAAGAATAAAATGGCTTATAGAAAATGAAGACACAGGTTACTCTCAAAACATAAATGCCACTGGTGACACACAGCTCAAGCTAGACATCAAAAGTGATTTGGTTATAGAGGAGGAGTTTAGAAAGATAAGCAGTGTAAAAGAGATCATAAGTGAAGAAAAAGAGGAGAAAACACCAATATATGAGAATGGAAAATACCTAGTAGGGTATGATCCCCTTGATGGCTCGAGTCTCTTAGATGTAAACTTCAGTGTCGGGTCAATTTTTGGTATATATAAAGGTGAATATGATGGCGCACATATGGTCGCAGCCGTATATGTTATATATGGACCTGTAACGCAGATGGTTACAGCTTATGAAGATGTTGGAATGTACAAGTTAAACAGTGATGGAGATTTCGCATTTATAAAAAGTTTGGAACTAAACCAAAGTGGAGCTATCAATGCAACAGGAGGAACTCACTCTAATTGGAGCAAAAAACATCATGAGATGATAGAGAAGATATACTCAAAAGGTCACAGACTAAGATACTCTGGTGGAATGGTTCCTGATCTTCACCAGATACTCTTAAAGGGTGGTGGACTATTTTCGTATCCAAGCACGAGCGATCGCCCAGAAGGAAAACTTAGGATGGTATTTGAAGTGTTTCCATTTGCTTTTATATATGAAAAAGCCGGTGGTGGCGCAACAAATGGAAAAAAGAGAATTCTTGATTTAAAACCATCTCATCCACACGACACAACACCTTGCTATTTTGGTTCAAAAGATGAGATAGATTTGGTTTTGAAGCATAATGAATAATGATATAGACAGATACAAAGAACGCTTGGCAGAAGCTACTCAAAAACTGAAAAGTTGCCACAGTGAACTAAAAGTGGATAGCTGTCTGAATTGTGAGAAGATTTTTGATTGTGAAATAAGAAAAGAGTATATTGACGCCGTTTATAAAAGTATGTCCAAAGGGCAAACTGGCGGATTTGAATTTTAAAGGATAGAGATGAAAAAAGAGAAAGCATTTGTTACTACACCGATATATTATGTAAATGATATACCACATATCGGACACGCATATACTACTATCATAGCAGATACTATGGCTAGATACTATAGGTTAAAAGGATATGACACATTCTTTCTGACAGGAACTGATGAACATGGACAAAAGATAGAAGAAGCTGCGCTTAGCAGAGGTAGAACTCCACAAGAGTACGCAGATGAGATAAGTGGAAAATTTAGAGCTCTTTGGGATGAATTTGATATAAGTTATGATAAATTTATAAGAACAACTGATGCGAAACACAAAGCAGGAGTTCAAAAAGCTTTTAAAAATATGTTTGATAGTGGAGATATTTACAAAGGCGAGTATGAGGGTCACTACTGTGTGAGTTGTGAAACATTTTTCACTGATACTCAACTTATAGATGAAAATCTTTGCCCTGATTGTGGAAAAGAGACTAGAATAGTAAAAGAGGAGAGTTACTTTTTCAGACTCTCAAACTATCAAGAAAAGCTACTTCAATGGTACAATGACGATGAAAAATGTGTACTTCCAAAAGGGAAAAAAAGTGAAGTTATCAGTTTTGTAAAACAGGGATTAAGGGATCTCTCCATAACTAGAACTAGCTTTGACTGGGGTATAAAACTTCCGAGCGAGATGAATGACGACAAGCATGTGATGTATGTTTGGCTTGATGCACTTCTGAACTATATAACTGCACTAGGATATGGCAATGATGAAAAAAATATGAAGTACTGGCCGGCAACTCTACAACTAGTCGGAAAAGATATACTTCGTTTTCATGCCATATATTGGCCTGCATTCTTGCTAAGTCTTGGCTTGCCACTGCCCAAACATATAGCGGCACATGGATGGTGGACAAGAAATGGCGAAAAGATGAGCAAGTCAAAAGGCAATGTAGTAAATCCTAAAGAGGTAGCTGATGCTTACGGGTTGGAAAATTTTAGATATTTTATGCTCAGAGAAGTTCCTTTTGGGCAAGATGGTGATTTTTCACAAAAAGCCCTAATAGACAGAATAAACTCTGACTTGAGCAACGAATTGGGAAATCTGTTAAATAGAATCATAGGCATGAGTGGAAAATATAACGACTTTAAAATTTCATCAACAAATGTTAAAAAATATCACCAAAAAGAGCTAGAACGAGTGATGGAGCATATAAAAACGGCTGAAATCAATCTAAACGATATGCAAACAAATAGATTTTTGGAAGAGTTATGGAAAGCATTGACCATAGCAAACCAATCTATCACTCTATATGAACCGTGGGTTAAGATGAAAGAGGGAGAAAGTGAATTTGCACTTGCCACTGTTGCCGTAGTTGCAAATATACTAGCTAGAGTCTCCATACTACTTCATCCTGTCATGCCAAAAACAACACAAAAAATCGCGAAAGCGCTTAACTTTGAAATTTCAAATGATAGCTATAATAACTTTATACAAAATGATAAAATTTTGAATGACTTTATTATCGAAAAAGTTCCGCCTCTCTTTCCAAAGGTTGAAGCTGAACTTCTTAGCACTCCGCAGCCTAGCCTAAAAGAAGAGAAAACTGAAGACAAAGTTGAAGACTCACTCATAACTATAGATCAATTTTTTGAAACCAAACTAAAAATAGGTACTATCTTAGAAGCAGTTGAAGTACCAAAGAGTAAAAAACTTTTAAAACTACAAGTTGATTTAGGAGAAGAGAAACCTAGACAGATAGTTGCGGGTATAAAAGAGTTTTACACTCCGCAGTCTCTACTTCAAACCCAGATCTGTGTAGTTGCAAACCTAAAACCAGCAAAAATCATGGGATTAGTTAGCGAAGGTATGCTTTTAGCAGCAAAAGATGAAAATGGTCTCTCTTTAATGAGACCAGAAAAAACAAAGATAAGCGGTTCTTCGGTTGGATGAGAATTGAAGATGTAATTCGTATAACTGATGGATTGTTACAAAATTTTCCATCAGTTGAGATGTGCGAATCTATAAAAATCGATCCTCTTAAAATCAAAAGAGGAGATCTCTATCTTGACATCGAGTGCTCTACACAAAATCAAAAAAAAGCCTTAGATAACGGAGCTTTTGCCATCATATCTGAAAAGGTGTCGGAAGTTTTTGACAATGAAATAGCATGGATAGAGGTTGATTCTCTTAGACTAGCTTGCGTAAAACTATGTCGGTATGAATTTAGCCGAAAAAATAGTAATATACTTTTTTTAGATGATATATCCCACGAAATAATACAAAGCATCACAAAAAACAGAGAGTTCGCTAAACTATCATCAAATGTTTTTGAGAGCCTAATAACTATAAAAAAATCTGGAGAAAATATCAAATACAGTTGCAGTGATGAGAGACTAGCTCTTAGTATTGACCCAGAATGTAGCAAAATAGACAATAAATTTGAGGTTTTAAAATCAAAACCAAGGACTCCTTTTTACTCCTCTTTTTCATGCAATGAAAAATCTCATCAAGATATCAGAATTCCGGATATCTTTGTTGAAAAACTTTGTCAAATCACTACATACCTACAAGAAAAAAAAATAGATTTCAATATACACAATCTCTGTTTGCAAAAACATTTTTCACCACTTTTTGTAGATCATAAATTAAATAAAAAAGAGTTTGGACAGAGCGAAAAAGTGATAATATTTGAAAAAAATATGGATATGATTAATTTTGAAATTCAGTTTCTTAACAATTTTACAACCGAATTCATAACTTGCATACCCAAAAGATACAGAAACTTTTTTTCGAACCATAAAAAGATCTATATGTTTAACAATCAAGATGAGTTAAAAGAGTTGCTTAATAAAAACTATAGGCGTATTTTAGTTCTTGGCGAAAGAGAGATTTATGAAGATCTTTTTACCCCTAAAAAAAGAGTTATAGGAACACTATTTTGAAATTATATATACAAAACGAAACCAAAATAGAGTTTGATGAAAAACTCTTAGAGCAGATAGCTAAAAATTACACAAACAAAGATATAGAGATTTTAATCATCAACGATGACAAAATGAGAGAGTTAAATAAAACCACAAGAGGCATAGATAAAAGTACAGATGTGCTTAGTTTTCCACTAGAGGATCTGCCTCACACTCCGCTTGGAAGCATGGCAATAAATGCAGATATGGTGATAAAAACAGCAGTTGAGTTTGGTCATAGCATTGGCCATGAATTTGCACTGATGTTTATACACTCTTTACTGCATCTTTTAGGATATGACCACGAAAAAGATAAAGGAGAGATGAGAGAAATGGAAGAAGAGATAATCAAAAATTTTAACCTACCAAAAAGTTTAATACAAAGAGTAGAAGAGTAGATGGAATACGCTATATTTATCATATCTATGTCTGCACTAGTATATGGTGCTGGGCATATTGTCACACAATCTGAAAAGATCGCGCTTCATTTTGATATTCCTCAATTTATAATAGGTGCTACAATCATCGCTCTAGGAACAAGCCTTCCCGAAATGGCAGCTTCTATCACAGCTAGTTATCAAGGTAAAGCTGATATGGCTGTTGCAAATGTACTTGGAAGTGTAACATTTAACATCTCTTTGGTTTTGGGAATTATCTTTTTACTAGCTAAAAACCTAAACCCAAAGAGGGATATTTTTAAAAATGACAGCATTTGGGTGATAGCTCCTCCGATTCTTTTTGTATTGATGGGTTATGATGGCGAAATCAGTCGATTTGATGGCGTTCTGTTTTGGTTTTTGATGTTGGCTTATCTTCTATTTTTAAATAGCGACAGAAAAAAGATACTAGAGGCTTTAGACGAAGAGGTTTTAAAAGAAAAATTTGCATGGGGCAAAACCACTCTCTTTTTGTTGGTAGGATTTGTTTTTGTCATAGCGGGAGCTCAATATACGATCTCCAGTGCATCGCAAATCGCTGCAAATTTTGGAGTTAGTGAGTGGGTTATAGCACTTATTCTTATAGCATTTGGCACAAGTCTTCCTGAACTAGTTGTAAGCATCATAGCTGTCAGAAAAAACAATGCAGATATGGCAATCGGAAATATAATTGGAAGCAATGTTGCTAATTTTTCTGTAGTATTAGGCTCAGCTGCTATCACTAACCCTCTACATGTAGAGTTTTTAAAAAATGGTTTTGATATATTGTCTGTTTTTGCATCATCAATCATGCTTATATATATAAGCGCTACAAAGCTCTACTCAAAACCTTCTGGCATTATGCTTCTAAGCATAATTGTTTTGATGATAGGACATTCATTTTGATATATAGCCTAACTCCAAAAGCTTATCATACACTTTTGAGATAATTTCTCCTGCAGCAGAACCCCCATGTCCCCCATGCTCTACTATAGCTGTAATCACATACTTTGGTTTTTTAAAAGGTCCGTATGTCGTTAGCCAAGCGTGTGATCTTTTGAAATACTTAAGTTCATTCTCTTTCATACGCTTTTTTTCTCCTTGAGGAATCCCAACAACTTGAGCCGTACCTGTTTTGCCGGCGATGTCTACTTTTGTTTTTGTGTGATAGGTAGCTGTACCATGAGGGGCATGAGTTACTTCCCTCATATATTTTCTTATGTATCTTAGATATCTCTTATCTCTTTTTGTAAAAACTGTACTACTCTTTCCAAAATTTACACTTAGTCCATTTACGCTTTTGATAAAATGCGGTGTCACACTATAACCAGTAGCTAAGAGAGCAGTATATCTTGCGACTTGCATCGGTGTTACCAAAAAATAACCTTGACCGATAGATGTAATGAGCGTCTCACCTTGGTACCACGGCTTACCATATTTACTCATTTTCCATCTTTTCCCCGGCACAGTCCCTATAAACTCTCCTGGCAGATCTACTCCTGTTTTATGACCAAAACCCAACCTGGAAAGCGTAGGTGATATTTTATCTATCCCGACTCTTAAACTACCATCATAAAAGTAAACATCACAACTCTCTCTAATGGCTTTTTCCATATTTACATAACCATGCCCATCTTTTTTCCAGCATCTAAATTTTCTACCTCCAAGTTCAATGCTACCACTATCAAAGAAAGTTGTTTTTCTACTAATCTCACCTGATTCCAAAAAAGCCAAAGCAACCCCTGGTTTGATTATTGAACCTGGAGGATATAATCCTTTGATTAGTTTGTTTGTAAATGGATGATTAAAATCTCCAGATAACACTTTCCACTCTTTTTCGCTAATTCCACTCACAAAACTATTTAAGTCATACTCAGGAAAACTCCCAGCTGCTAAAACAGAACCATCTCTTGCATTCATCACGATAAGAGCCCCACTTTTGTCTTTAAATAGCTTAGAGATATATTTTTGAATTCTAATATCTATAGTGAGTTTGATATTTGCACTAGTTGGTAATTTTTTTGATATCAGCTTAAGCTCTTTATTAAAAGCAGTCACTTTTGTCTTTTTTATCCCTTTTTCACCCTCTAATACGCCATTATAGTACTTTTCTATGCCACTCTTTCCTGTAAATTCTGTCAATTTTGCCAAGTGGTCTTTTTTCATCTCTTTTAAGTTTGCTTTCCCCACATAGCCTATCACATGAGAAGCTAAATCTCCATTTGGATAGTATCTCTTGGATGATACTCTTATCTGAAAGTCACTATTTAATGAAATCTTTGTAAACTCTTTAATGATATCATCATATGATATAAAGTCAATAATTTTTACAAATTTATGTGCATACGGAGAGTCTTGTTTTAGATAACTTTTTCTTAGCTTTTCTATATCAACAGTAGGTAAAAGAGACTTCAAAAATATCAACTCTTTTTCAAGCTTTTGAATCTTCTTCTTTGAGCTGAGCCCTGGTTTTAAACCTATAGAAAAACCTAGTCTATTTACTGCTAACGGCATACCAGATGCATCTGATATTGATCCTCTAAGAGGAGATAAATCATCTGTTCTTATAGCATTTTGTTTAGCTAATCCCTCATAATAAGCATTTGATTTTATACTCACATAATATACTCTGGCAAGCAAAATAATCCAAATAGTAAAAAACATACTCAAAGCAATCTTAATTTTCAAACTTTTCCCCTAAAAACAAATAACGCAACAACAAAATCAAATGCTATATAGTAAAAATACTCGAATGAAAATCCAGGAAGTTTGTTGTTTAATATATATGCTATAAGCATGTTTATAAAAAAATGACCTATATATGCAACCACTACATAAATAAACAATATACAGTTTTTGCACTTAAAATAGTTTCTTATCTTCTCATCAAAAAGATAGTAGTAAAGTATAAACAGTATAACATATGAAAAAAGAAAAAAGCCTCTGCTAAGTTCATAAAAACCTAGATATAAAAAACTAAGAATTATATAAAAAAAATTATCTTCATTAGATATATTTAAGACAATATATGTAAAAAACAGACCAGCAAAAGTAGGCATAAAAAGAAAAGTTGTTGAAATTATCTGAAGAAGCACTAAAAATAGTGCAAAAAATCCAAATCTCAAATATCGATTATCAGGGCTATTTCGTCGCATATTGGAAAAAATTTACACTTTATACAATCAGCCCAAATCTTGTGAGCAGGCAACTCCTCTTTTGGGATTTCTCTGAAACCAAGTGACTCAAAAAACTCTTTTTTATAGGTAAGTGTAAAAACTCTTTGTGCTAACAGTTTTTTTGCCGAGGCTAGATTTTTCCCTACTATCTCTTTTCCCACACCCTTTCCTCTAACATCAGGTGAGACTATCAAACTTCTAATTTCACCCAGTAAAGGAGTATGAAAATGTAACGCTCCAAATCCTATCAATTTGCCATCTTTTTTCGCCAATATATATGATCTTATATTTGTAGCGATTTCATCTATATTTCTAGCTAAGATTACACCACTTTGCACTTCTGGTTCTACAAGTTTTTGCATGGAATCTATATCCTTAAGAGTTGCTCCAATATACTCAATCATTTGAAACCCCATAAAGAGAGTTAAATATGACCTCTAACACTTCATCTAAACCACTTTTTTTAGTGCTTGAAACCAAGAGTGAGCCAGGAAATGCCTTTTTAAGGGCACTTTTTTGTTTTTGATTTAACTTATCTGCTTTTGTAAAAACCTGTATAAGTTCTTGATCTGGTCTGATTTGTGATTTGATATATTCACTTACGCCACTGTCTATATCGAGTGAAGTGTGTCTAGAATCAACCAAATGTATAAACAATCTTATGGAAGTTCGTCTATTTAAAAAATTAGTAAGATTTTTTTGCCACTCTTGCTTCATGCTTTTAGATACTTTTGCATACCCAAAGCCTGGAAGATCAACAAATCTCGCTATATACCTCTCTTCGTCTTTCATAAATTTGACACTAAAAAAATTTATAAGTCTGGTTTTGCCTGGCGTTGACGAACTCTTTGCCAAACCTTTTTTATTTACCAATGCATTTATAATGGAGCTTTTACCAACATTGCTTCTTCCTAAAAAAACAACTTCGCTCACCCCTTCTTGCATGGAATCATCAACACCCTGAGCTGATGTAAGAAATTGTGATTCTACTACTCTTATCACTTTTTCTTATCTTTTAATTGAAATATAAATTTGACAGGTTTATTTGCCTTTCCGTCAACTTCATACTTTCCTCTCGCTTGATCAACCAAAATATTTTCGCCATATACCTTTTTATCTGTATCAAGTTCTTGTAAAAATGCATTTTTTTTGATTATATATTTTAAAGTCATCGGGTTATAGATGAGAGTATCACCTTTAGCAAAGTATCTCTTGCCTTTCATTTTTAGTTTTGCCTGAGCATGTCCTGAAGCAGTATATAGTGTTGGTTGCTTATTTTTATCAAAATTTACAACAACTTTATCGGCTTTGAGATCATCAAATCCCTTTTCTACATGTACACTACCCGTAAATATCGTTATGCCCTTTGTCTCATCTGCACTGAATTTATCTGCTGTTATTTGTACCTGTTGTGCGTACAGCAACACCGAAGTTAGCACTATCAATAAATATTTCACTTTATTTTTCCACCTTTATCACGGTTTTAATCTTTTTGGCGTTTATTATACCTTTTTGCATATCATATACAAATGAATTGCCATGAGTTGTTACATTTTTTTTGATAAGATCAAAAGGAAGGCGGCTGCTAAGCATCTTCTTTTTTATATCATACTTGATACTGTTTGTATTTAACGCGAGATCATCACTTCTTGTATATTTTACATTGTCATCGAGATAGAGTATATCCTTTGTATATAGCCCAGTATCAGCCTTGATTGAATCTATGAGATTTAAGTCTCCCTTGTGAAGCGCTAATATATCAAACATTTTGTCATACTTTTCATATCTGAGTACCTTTTTTGCAAATAGAACACTAGATACTCCACTTTTCAAAAGTTCATAATTTTTTACACCATATAGTTCAACTTCTGGTTTACCCACACTATTTGAGTTGTACTTTAAAGAGTATGGATTTTTAGTTAATAAAAAGATCATAATAAAAACAAAAAAAAGAAGAAAATACTTTAGTAATTTTACAGCCAAATCTCTCTAAACTCCCCTATTTTATTCTCTTTATCTAAGATTATTTCTATCATCTCTCTGATAGCACCCTCTCCACCTTTGGCATTTAAAACTGTATCTACGGCATCTTTTATAAAATCGTTTCCATTATTTGGCGTAAATGACCACCCAGCATTTTTAAGCATATCATAATCATTTAAATCATCTCCAATTGCAGCTATGTTTTTATATGTCAAACTCTCTGATTTTAAAATCTCATCTAGTTTTTCTATCTTTCTTTTAACGCCTTGAAAAAGATAGTTTATACCTAACTCTTTTGCCCTTTTTTCAACTATATTTGAGCTTCTTCCTGTGATGATAGCACACTTTAGTCCCATTTTAATCCAAGTTGCAATGGCTAAACCATCTTTTACATTGAAACTCTTATACTCTCTTCCATCATCACTATATGTAATGGCGCCATTTGTCATGCAGCCATCGACATCAAAAACCAACAGTTTAATCACAATATTCCTTTAGTACTAGGAGTTCCTGCTCTTTGATTGTAAGCCAATGCTCTTCTAAGTGACAAAGCAAAAGATTTAAAAGTAGCTTCTATGATGTGATGCTTGTTTTTACCTCTTTGTTTTATAATGTGAATGCTGATTCCTGCATTTACGGCAACTGCTCTGAAAAATTCTTCACATAACTCCACATCAAATTTGCCGATCTTCCCATCACAATCTACTTCATACACAAGAAATGCTCGATTACTCAAATCCATATCACACTCAACTGCTGCCTCATCCATCACTGCAACACTATTTGAAAATCTTTCAACAAACTCTATAGGATAGATAGCCTCTTTTAGTGCTTGACCTAAAACGATCCCTACATCTTCAACGCTATGGTGAAAATCCACATGTAAATCACCTCTACATGTAATCTCCAAATCGATAAAGGAGTGTTTTGAAAAAGCCTCTAACATATGGTCAAAAAAACCGATGCCAGTCTCTATCTTTGACTTTCCATCCCCTTTTATATCTAATTTTAACTCAATATCAGTCTCTTTTGTTACTCTTTTTATCTTAGTAGCCATCTACTCTCCTTGTATGATAAATGCTCCGGCAAACATCCCTTTAGCTATAAAGTCTCTAGCTTCGCCTTGACTTTTAAATCCACTCAAATAAACCCTGTATATAGGATAACCATCCAACATATATCTTTTGATGATTGAGTTGTATCTTGAAAGCACAGTTGTATATCTCTTGGCATATCTATTGGCACCATTTTTTCGTCTAAATGCTCCGATCTGGACCAGATAATTACCGATAGTTACACTTTGCACTTTAGATTTGTTATGATTTATAACACCACCAAAACCGATAACTTCGAGCCGAACCGGCGCTGTTCCACGAGCCACAACACCTAGCCTTGAAGCAGCGGCATAGGATAGATCGATGATTCTTGTTTTTACAAATGGTCCCCTATCGTTTATCCTTACCACTGCACTTTTTAAATTATTCAAATTTGTCACTTTAAGCATTGTATTCATAGGTAGCGTTTTACTAGCAGCGGTCATATCGTACATATTATAGTACTCACCATTTGAAGTTTTTTTACCATGAAAATCTCTACCATACCAACTAGCAATTCCACTAAAAGTGTCTCCCACGCTTACGGTAGTTGGATAGTATGTAACCCCTCCAACACTATAGGGTCTCATAGTTGCTTTACGCATACCACTGGAGTTGTTTATCTTAGTTGATTTTCTAGGGTAATAATCCTGCTGATAACTTGGATATGGAGCATAGCTTCTAGAGCTACAACCAAAGAAAAAAAGCCCTATAAATAGAGCTGTAAAAATCTTAATTAGCTGACGGAATGACAATTTTTTCACCTACTCTGATCATAGAATTTTTCTTATGATTTAGTTTTACTATATCATTTACAGCAACCTTAAATCGCTTGGATATTCTGCTGATAGTATCACCTTTTTTAATTACATAACTTATAACAGCGGGTTTCAATACTGGTATAATGAGCGATTGCCTCAACCTTAATCTATTTGATTTTAGATGATTAAAATCTTTTATAACTCTGTAGTTGATTCCATATTTTTTACTGATTCTATACAAAGAGTCACCTCTTTTGACAGAATATATGTAGAATCTTCCCCTTGTTTTAGACGGATTAAAATTCTGTTTAAAAAGTGCTAATTTATTATAGGGTATATAAACTGTATACTTGCCTCTCTTTGGCGGTACAAAATAGTATCTCAATTGAGGATTATAATATTTCAATTTTTTAAGCGACAATCCTATGCTTGAAGCTATACTACCGAGAGCTGTTCCTTCTTTTACTTTTACTTTTGAAAATGTCTCCGCCAGTCCTTGATTGAGAAGATAATCAGAATTATTTTCCAGTATAAAATCCGAACTATTTGCCATGCTTTGCATCATAATTATTTTTCTTATATATAGTCTAGTTTCTCTAGGGAGATATCTTTTTCTAGGAGTTAATAATACTAACAAATCATCAGTTTTAGCTCTCTTTATAGCCCTCTTTACTCTTCCTTCACCACAGTTATAAGCTAATGCGGCCAGGTACCATTTTCCAAATATGCCATGTAGGTATTTTAGGTATTTTATAGCTGCTAGAGTAGATTTTATCGGATCTCTTCTCTCGTCAATATATCTATTTATCTTTAATCCAAATTTCTTTGCAGTATAGGGCATAAACTGCCACATTCCTGATGCTCTTGCTTTTGAGTATGCATTTGGGGTAAAATTAGACTCTGCCATTGCCATATATAAAAAAGCTTCTGGAATCCCTGACTCATTTATCATTTTCTTGAGATATGGAACAAATCTATTACCATCTTCGAGAACTTTTAAAAAATGTTTAGTTCTATATCTATCAATACCCTCTTTCATGGCAATAAATTTTTCATCTTTTAAAAAACTCGAATCTATATCAAAACTTTTCAGAACTAAAGCTTGCTCTTCGTAATTGTTTTGTGTAATCAAAAATGCATAACTACTTTGAAAAAATAGTATAAAAATAAATATATATTTTAGCATTAAGCTCCCTTTTACAGTATGAGACTCATTTTATCTAATTTACGCTTTTTAAAGCATTAAACAGAGTTTTTGCATTAAGAGTGGTAAAATTTTCAACCTCTTCTATGCTTAAATTTAAAATTTCTGCCATCTTTTTAGCTACAAAAGTTGTATAGTATGGCTCATTTCTTTCGCCTCTATGAGGATGCGGGGTAAGATATGGTGAATCTGTCTCTAAAATTATCCTCTTTTTTGGAATATCTGGTAAAATTTCAACTAGTTTTTTTGCATTTTTAAATGTCAAAACACCACCTATTCCAAAATAAAATCCATCGCTACTCAAATCAAGCAAATGCCTTGAAGCATTATAGCAGTGCAGTACTCCGCCAACTAAATCGGCTCTATTTTCCCTAAGAACTCTCTTACTATCCTCATTTGCATCACGAATATGCACTATCAACGGCTTTTTAACCTCTATCGCCAACTCTATCTGCTTTGCAAAAATCTCCTGTTGGCTCTTCTTAAGTGATTCTATCTGAGATTGTGAATCAGGAAGCCTAAAATAATCAAGCCCACACTCTCCTACTGCTATGCACTTCTCATCCTTCAAATAACCTCTCAGTATCTTCTCGTCATAGCTATCTATGTTATAGGGATGCACTCCTGCTGCAAAATATACATTTTCATACTTATGGGCAATTTCGCAAGCTCTAGGCAAATCATCTATATCAGCTCCTGGGATCAAAAATCCCTCTACTCCACCCTCTACTGCTCGCTCTATAACCTCATCCAAATCTTCTATATATCTCTTATCGTCTAAGTGTGTATGCGTATCTATAATCATTCTATCTCCACCCTATTTCTACCACCATTTTTGGCTCTATAAAGTGCGCTGTCTGCTCTTTTTATCAACTCCTCTATATCTGAGCCATCACTAAAACTAACGCCGATAGAGACTGTAAATTTTATAGTTTTGCCATTTGTATTTATGGTATGATCGGCTATTGTCTTTCTTATCTTCGCAAAAAACCCTATGGCTCTTTTCTTATCTATATCTCTTAAAGCGATACAAAACTCCTCTCCACCAAATCTGGAGACTATATCTGCACCTTTTGTGTTTCTTTTTAAGATATTTGCCAATGCAATTATGACCATATCTCCAATATCGTGTCCATATTTGTCATTTACTTTTTTAAAGTGGTCTATATCTAGCATAGCTATTGCAAATGGGATTTTTTGCTGATAAAAACTTTTAATTTCACTGAAGAAGTATCTTCTATTGTAAGCTTTTGTTAAAAAATCTCTGTTTACCATACTGTTTAATTTTTCTAACTGCTCTTTTGAATCTAACATATTGTTGATTCTGCAAATCAACTCCTCCTTACTAAAAGGTTTAGATATAAAATCATTTGCACCAATTTTTAAAAATTTTGCAGATATTAAAGGGTCGTTTTTACCTGTCATTGCGATGATCACCATCTCCTCTTTGGAGTGCTCCTCTCTTATCCTTTTTGTAAGCTCTACTCCATCAATCACAGGCATATTGTAGTCAGTCAAGACTAACTCAATATCTTTATTTGTCTCCAAATAACTAAGAGCCTCTTCGCCATGAGCCGCCACCAAAGTTTTAAACATTTGACTTTTTAGTATCTTTTTTACATCATTTCTTATAACCATTGAGTCATCCACTAAGAGAACTTTAATGTCTCTATTTTTTGATAGCCTGTTTATGAGCGAAAAGATATAGTTCACATCTTCAATATTGCCTTTATAAACATAATCGACTATACTTTTTTTAAGCATTTCGCTTCTGAGCTCATCATCAATACTTCCAGTAAGTACGATAACAGGCAAACCACAAGATAGTACAAAATCGACTATCTCACCATTTGGAGCATCTGGTAGATTTAAGTCACAAAGCGTTATAAAGAAGTCATCATTCTCCTCTATAATCTCTTCTGCCTGGGCATAACTATATGCCTGAATAACCTCAAAATCAAGATTTTTCTCCATCTTTTTTGTTATTATTTTAGACAAAGCCTTATTGTCTTCTATGATTAAAATTCTCTCTTTTAACATACTAATTATCCCCTATATACAATAACGATTTTGCGAACTCTATCGCTTTTTCGTGTATCTCTTCCCCGCTCACCATTCTTGCTAACTCTTCAACTCTTTGCTTCTGATTTAGAAGTCTTACGCTACTTTTATCACCATCTTTTTCAACCAAAAAGTGCATATTCGCCCGAGAAGATAGTTGTGGTTGATGTGAGATAGCCAAAATTTGATATTTAGTAGAGAGTTTTAAAAGTACATTTGCCACACTCATCGACTCTTTACCGCTCAAATTTGAATCAATCTCATCAAGTATCAAGATACCCCCATCGCCCTGCAGATATTCACTTCTAGTTGCCAAAAATGCGAGTCGAAGTCTGTTGTACTCACCTGAGCTTATCTTTTTTACATTTACGCTTCCTAAATTTAGCTCAAACTCATCAATGCCTAGTTCATCCAACTCTTTGGTGTTCAAACGAAACTCTATGTCTTGCATATAAAGCTCTTTTAAGTATCTATTTATCTCTTCATTCATCCTTTTAAGATTTTTCTTTCTTGTTTGCGATATTTTAGTTGAAATTTTATCTATTTTTTCTTTAAATTCAAGATATTTTTTTTCTAATTCAGATTTTTCAAACGAAATATTTTCATACTCTTGCAGATCTTTCATCTTTTGCTTTTTATACTCTATCGTCTGGGCTATACTTCCATATCTCTTCTTCAGAGACGCTATCTTTTCTATTCTCTCCAATAGTGCTTCTATGTCAACCTCTTCTAACTCATCAAGTCTATCTTGCTGTAGTTCAAATTTTCCTCGCAACTCATTCATGCAATCATCGAAAAATGAGTTATCCTCATCCATCAGATTAAGAGCCTCTATGACGCTTGATTCGTGTTGAAAAATCTCCATAGCCTTTTGCAAAGCTGTATCTATCTTCTCCTTTTTTGATAGACTCTTTTTTTGTAGTTGCAACTCTTCATCTTCACCAATTTTTGGATCAATTTCACTGATTTTTGCTATCTCAAACTTCGCAAACTCTTTGAGCTCCTCTATCTTTTGCTCTTTTTGAACTATATCTTTTAGCTGTTCATCTAAACTCTTAAACTCCTTGTATAGTTCATCAAACTCTTTTAGATTCTCTACATGTAGAGAATATTTTTGAGAGCTTATAGCATCAAGCAACTCTAAAAGTCGCCTGTTTTCAAATTCATCATCATCTTTTACACTAAGATAATTGATAAGCTTTTTGGAGATCAAGTTTATATTTTTTCTTGTTATATTTTGCGAATTTATAAAATACCTGGCTGTTTTTGATTTAACCAATCTAAAAACATTGATATCTTCACTCTCTACTCCAAACTCATCCATATTTATGGGTTTTGAGACAGTAGCTTCAACCAATGATGCAACCGCATCAACATAACCAAACAGTGACAACAATGCTTGCATAAGTACCGATTTTCCAGCGCCGCTTGGTCCCGTAAATGCTATCAAACCCTCTTTTAGTTTCAATTCGCACTCTCCAAAAGAGAAGTGGTCTTTTAGGTAAAATCTCTCTATCACTAATTTCCCCAATTCAGTTTTGTTCTTAATACTTCAAAATAATTTCTATCCAAAGAGTGTATAAGTTTCGCACTTTTAGCGGCAATTTTTATGACTACCTGCTCATAATCTTTCATCTTATATCTCTCTTGACCATCTACGACTATCAAGATATCATCCTCGCTTTTAAACTCTATCTCAAAATCAACCGGCAGGACAAGTGGTCTTTGAGTGAGAGAGTGCGGACAAATGGGAGTCAATATCAAAGCCTGAGTAAGAGGATAGACAACAGGACCACCAGCTGAAATGTTATAAGCAGTCGAGCCAGTTGGAGTAGAGACTATGAGTCCGTCACCTCTATATGAATTTATCATTTGCCCATCTACAAAGGCATCTACGCGAGACATCTTTGTTATATTGTCTCTTAAAAAAACCGCGTCATTAAAAGCTACAATTTTTTGAATTTTCTCCTTTACATGTAGAGCTATCTCCAAAAGCATTCTCTCGTCAATTCTATATCTATTTTCAAACAGATTGTCTAAAAAGAGCTCTATCTCATGTGCTTTTATATCTGTCAAAAAACCCAATCTACCAGCATAAATACCCAATATCGGTTTATTGTACTTAAAACTTCTTCGGCTAAGAGATATGAGAGTTCCATCCCCACCCAAAGAGATGAGAAAATCGCTTTTCTGGCACATCTCATCAAAAGAGATTCCACTACAATTCAAATTTTTGGCACTAGCCTCATCTACCAACAATTTGATCCCACGACTACTTAAGATACTCCTAATAGTCTCATAATAACCAGCCAAAGAGGTATCATTTGGCTTACTGATAAGTCCAGCACATCGTAAAGTACCTAGTTTCTCATTTTCGTTTGTAATTTTCATACTATATTATATAATGATTTGAATTTATTTACAATTTATGTGTAAATTTTCATTCATATTAATAATTTATATATTTTTGCGCTTGGTGTCAATATGATGGGTTTAAATAGTTTTTTATCATAATTATCAAAAACAAAAAGCTGTATATAAAGCGAATTTAACATGTTTTGATCTAGTAGTAGAAAAGTTCGATATGAACGCATATATATAATAGATATATCCCCTTTTTGATGCAAAAGTTGTTTTTTTCTTATAAGCTTTCCATTTTTTTCATAATATGTGACATAAAAAGATTTTGCAAGTACTTTTTGATTTCCAATTTTAAGAATTCCTTTTTTTTGATAAAATGCGATACCTGAACCCAGATACAATATATTATTTTTCTCTTTAAATCTATTTGTTTGGTAAAAAAATGGTCTTCTTATTGTGTTTCCACTCATCAAATCAATATTACTAAATCTAGCGACTGTTGGGAAGATACCCATCATTCTAAATGGAAGATAAAAATATATATCTCTTGTTTTTTTAGGTAGTTTAATTTTTGTTTTTAAATTCAAGAGAAAATCATTTGTATCGTTAAAACCATAATCTTTTGTCATTTGTTCTATATTTGAAAAAATAGTAAAATTTTTATCTTTTATCTCCTTTTTATGACTATCTTTAAATCTAAAATTCTTCTCGGTGTACTCCACATCTAATCTTGCCATTTTAGCAGCTTCTTGTTGTGGATTTGTCAAGATATAGCTTAGTGGAAAATCTACACTTCCACTATGTTTACCGCCATCAGCCAATGTCTTGACATCTGTGTAGTATCTAATCGGATATCCAAAATCCCACCAAGACACAACATAATCTTCCCTTTGCGCAATATGTTTTAACTTATCCAAAACCATAACTTCTTGTTTTGAAAATACTGTAGGAACCTTATAGGCATCGATATGTTTATAGTTAGGATATAAAATTGCCAATGTAAGGATTATCATACTTGGATATCTTATCTTTAAATTTGATATATTAGATGATAACTCTGAAATTAAAAATCCAATACCCAAAGCTAAAATAGGTACAGCATAAATTGTAAATCTTAATCCTCCTACATATGCCAAAAATCCTAATCCAACCAAAGGTAAAGAAAGAAACATAATCCTCTTTTTAAAAAGCAAATATATATATCCTATACATGAAATAAAAAATACAATAACGCTACCGCTAATACGATTTGCAAATGTTTCAAAAGGAATTTTCCCAGCTTCCCTCACAGTCTGCATAACTGTAAAAAAATGCAAACCTAATCCCTTATTTGTTGCATCTACGCTTTCTCTAAATACATAACCTTTTAGTTGATTCCATATAGGCGCAAAACCGCCTGTTATGAAAAATGCTATAATCGAAACTGACAAAATATAATATATATATTTGTCAAATTTTTTCTGCTTAAAAATATAAAAAACAACTAAAACTGAACTTAATCGCACAAGCATATATGTCTGCATCATAGCGAACATCATGATAGCTAGCAACTTATAGTTGAAGCTATTTTTTCTATCATAGATGAGTGCGTATATTAAAATTAAACCAAAAAATGCAAATTCCAATGAGTATGATTGTGGATACCACCATCTATAAACCAATATATCAAGTGCACTTAGCAATAGGTATACATCTTTTTGTGTTTGAATAGCCCACATAATTGACCATAGCAAAAACATTGGGAGTACGATATTTAACATATCAGTATCATAATATCCTGCCATAGTACGGTTATAATAGCTCCAAGCGATGGAGGCTAATAGTGCGGCTATAAAACCTGCTTCTAAATTTTTAAATGACTTACTTATCAACACAATAGGAACAACAACTAGCGAGCTTAAAAATGCCGGCATATAAAATATAACACTCTCAAAAGAAAATGGTAATATTTTTGCAAAAAAGGCGGTCAATTGCGAAGCAGCAGTCCCAACAGGTGATAAATCGTGAAGTTGATGAAATCTATCTAGATACTCTTTCGCATCAGGATTTACACCGCTTCCATGAAGTAGATCTCTTGCACCCTCTGCCCAAAGATAGCCATCATTTGTATTTATCATAAATTGATCATTAAAATAAAAAGGTGCATATCCATTGAAATGATATACCCAAATCAGTCGCATCAAAACTGAAAAAGTATATGCAAAAAATATATATATTATCGTTATTTTTGTCTCAGATGGGATTGTATTCATATTAAATATCCTAATTTTTATTTTTTCTAAAGTCTCCATTTTGGTTTTTCGACAATTCCCTTTATATCTATGATAACCTCAGGTTTTGTAGTAATTTGATCATAATCACTGGCAGTTAAATTTTTAAATTTATCATGAGCAACTGCTACTATTATAGAATCATATTTTTTACTATTTTCAAATGGATTAGATATTATATTGTATTTGCCCAAATCATTTATATCCTCTTTTTTAACCCATGGATCGTAAACTTCCACACTGCATCCATATGTATCTAACTCATCAATTATATCTATGACTCTCGTATTCCTTAAGTCTGGGCAATTTTCTTTAAATGTTAATCCCAAAATTAATATATTTGAATTTCTTATATTTTTATCATTCAAAATCATCTGTTTTATAGTCTGTTCAGCTATAAACTTTCCCATTCCATTATTTATTTGCCTAGCACCCAAGATAAGATTTGGCTTATAACCTAACTCTTCTGCCTTAAAAGTTAAATAATATGGATCGATTCCTATGCAGTGACCTCCCACAAGACCAGGCTTTAGTTTGATGAAATTCCACTTGGTAGAGGCAGCCTCTAACACTTCATTTGTATCTATATTCATAGCATTAAATATGAGTGCTAATTCATTAATTAAAGCAATATTTACATCTCTTTGTGTGTTTTCTATTACCTTACTGGCTTCTGCAACTTTTATGGAACTTGCCATAAAAGTACCGACTTCGATAATGCTGTTATAGAGTATATCCACCTTTGTGGCTATCTTTTTATTGCTTCCTGAAGTAACTTTTTTGATTTTTGTTACTGTATGTTTTTTATCCCCGGGATTTATCCTCTCCGGCGAATATCCACAAAAAAAATCTACATTGTATTTGAGATTTGAAAATCTTTCTAGCTCCGGGACACAAACATCTTCAGTAACACCAGGATAAACTGTTGATTCGTAAATTACTATATCATTTTTGCTGAGTACTTTGCTTATAGTTTGAGATGATTTTATCAAAGGCATTAAGTCTGGGTTATGATTTCTATCTATGGGAGTTGGAACCGTAACTATATAGATATTGCTAGATTTTATCTCATTTAAATCTGATGTAAAATATAGTCTATCTTTGACTTCCAAGAGCTGAGAATCTTCTAATTCTAAAGTTCTATCATATCCACTGTTAAGTTCTTCTATTCTATCTTGATTTATATCAAATCCAACTACTCCAAAACCCTTCTTTGCAAAGGCATGAGCCAGGGGTAACCCTACATAGCCCAAACCCACTATACATATCTTTTCTTCTGGTTTTTTCATCTTAGATATCTTGCTCTATGATTTGTGCAAATCTGTTGAAGTATATCTCTTTTAACTCATCCAAATCTTTGGTTATGTCGTTGCATTTAAAGAGTCTCTCTTTGGTTGTTTCTCCTATCTTTGTCACTTTTATACCTATCTTTTGAGCTAGTTTTTTAAACTCTTCTTCGTTTTTCACTTCCACTATAGCTCTTGAAAAGCTCTCACTGAAGATCTCTCTTTCATCTTTTAAATCAACTCTACATGTAGAGCCTATGTCTCCGACGCAACTCATCTTAGCTAGAGCTATCGCGACTCCTCCCACATTTACATCTTTGGCACTTTTTAAGAGATTTTGTTTATTTGCTTCTATGACTAAATCCCAAAGTTTTAACTCTTGCTCATAGTTTATTTTTGGTAAAATTCCACCAACTTTTTTGTAAATTTTCTTCAGATACAAGCTTCCGCCAAACTCGCTGTTTGTATCTCCTATCAGGTATATAGGATTGCCAACTTCCATAAATGAACTTGAGAGTGTTTTGTTTGCATCGTCATTCACTCCTACCATAGCGATCGCTGGTGTTGGGTAAATCCCTTCGCCGTCAGTTTCATTATATAGTGAAACATTTCCGCTCACAACAGGGGTGTTTAAGGCTTTGCAAGCCTCTTTTATACCATAGCATCCCTGCGCAAATTGCCACATGATTTCTGGATTTTCTGGATTTCCATAATTTAGACAATCCGTAATGGCTTTTGGTCTTGCTCCACTCATGGCAACATTTCTTCCACTCTCCATCACTGCTGCCGCCGCTCCGCCAAATGGGTCTATATAGTTATATCTAGGATTGCAGTCACTACTCATTGAGAGTGCTTTTCCGCTCTCTTTTATCCGGATAGCACTCGCATCTAGGCTTCCTGAGTTTTTTATAGTATTTGTCTGCACCATTGAGTCGTATTGCTCACTTATCCATGATTTATCCAAAACTTCCGGTCTTGCTATCAGATTATCAAATGCCTCTTGATTGGTTACTCTCTCAAAATCATCTATACTTATATCTTTAATCTCATCTAAATATGTCGGTTTTTGAGTGGGTCTGTCATATATCGGCGCCTCTTCTGCTACAGGCAGAACCGGAATGTCTGCTACTCTTTCTCCATGCCAAAACAGCTCCATATTTCCACTGTTTGTTACCTCACCTATAACTTCAGCATCCAAATCCCATTTTCTAAATATATCTAGCACTTTATCTTCATATCCACTCTTGGCACATATAAGCATCCTCTCTTGAGATTCGCTTAACATAAACTCAAATGGTTCCATCCCCTCTTCACGAGCAGGAACAAGGTCAAGATGCATAGTCATACCACTTCCGCTTCGTCCTGCCATCTCAAAAGAGCTACTTGTGAGCCCTGCTGCACCCATGTCTTGAATGCCCACTATATAGTCGTATTTAAAAAGTTCCAAACAAGCTTCTAGTAAAAGTTTTTCAGCAAATGGGTCACCAACTTGTACAGTCGGTCTTAGAGATTTATTTTCTTCACTAAAGCTGTCACTTGCCATAACCGCTCCACCCAAACCATCGCGACCAGTTTTGCTTCCTACATAGATAACAGGATTTCCAACTCCCTCAGCCAAGCCATAGAAAATCTCATCTGTTTTTGCAAGCCCTAAAGTAAAAGCATTTACTAGTATATTTCCGTTATAGCACTCTTCAAAAGAGCACTCTCCACCGATGGTCGGAACTCCCATGCAGTTTCCATAATCACCGATTCCAGCTACTACACCTCGTACAAGGTATCTTTGATGCTTAGAAATTTTATCATTGTTTACCACATTTCCAAAGCGCAAAGAGTTCATGTTTGCCACCGGTCTTGCACCCATTGTGAAAACATCTCTTAAAATTCCACCAACTCCTGTTGCTGCTCCTTGATATGGCTCTATAAAGCTTGGGTGATTATGGGATTCCATCTTGAAAACAGCTGCTACTCCATCTCCAACATCGATCACTCCCGCATTTTCTCCCGGTCCTTGTATGACCCATGGAGCTTTTGTTGGAAAGCCATTTAGATACTTTTTGCTTGATTTATAAGAGCAGTGTTCGCTCCACATAGAAGAAAATATCTTAATCTCTAGTAAATTTGGCTCTCGCCCCATGATTTTTAAGATATTTTGATATTCATCATTTGTGAGTTTGTGAGTTTTTAGCACCTCTTCGAGATTTTGCATTTTTACAACCTAATAAGATAATTTGCTTTATTCTACTAAAAAAGTGCTAAATATGTATTGAAATTTGTCCTATACGGTAAATTTTGCGAATGCCTTCTCTAACTCTTTTGCAGATGCACCCATGATCTTCTCTATGTTGCCGCCAAACATCTTGCTCATTATGCCCATATTGGCTCCCGTTATAAAAACATCTCCATTTTTATCCTCATATACACCTGCGCGATATGGCATAAATCCTAGTACAAATTTATCTTTGTCATTTTTAACAATCTGGTAGGCAAATTTTGCGTGTCCTAACGATACGACTCTCATCTTTTCAACATTTTCGTATCCTGCTTTGGTGAAGGATTGTTGCATATTATATACATGTGGAGCATTCCAACCAAGCGCCTTTGCCTCATTTTGAACAGCCTCCACGGTATCTTCAAAGTTTAATTTACTCTTCTTGGTTATACTCATCATACCAGGAATAATCTTCCACATACCAAAACCAACAACAATAGCTCCGACTAAAAAACCAAACAAAAATTGCATACTTTATCTCCTATTTTTGAGAAAGTATATCTTCTTAAGATTAAAATAATAATTAATTATGATTTTTATAGTTTTTTATTTACCTAAACAAAAACTTCCAAACATTTTATCAAGTATCTCATCTCTGTCAAAATTTTTGGTTATCAAAGATATCTCTCGTATCGCTTCATTTAGATGAAAGGCAAAAAGTTCAAGTTCTCCTTCATTTAGGACGGTTTTACTCATCTCTATCTCTTTATATGTTTTTTCTACTGAAGTCATCTGCCTTTTTGAAGTGAGCATCAATGAGTCGTCCATATTGTTAGCATCTAATATCTCTTTTAATTTTTCTATCAATCTGCCACTATCTTTTTTTGCGCTGATCTCCAAATAGTCATCTAGCAAATCCCTATCAAACTTACTATCCAAATCTATCTTATTTAGAAGTTTTATGATTTTTTTATCTGACTTAGACTCTTCAAGCATTTTAATGATCGCTCTATCTTCACTATCCTCTTCTCTTGAATTGTCAAAAATCGCTATAACTATGTCGCTAGAGTTTATAGCATCTTTTGATCTTTGTATGCCTATCTTCTCTATAGCATCATCCGACTCTCTGATTCCCGCAGTATCTACTATCTTGATGAGATGAGTTCCGATCCTTACCTCTTCTTCTATAGTATCTCTTGTTGTGCCTGCTATATCACTGATTATCGCTCTGTCATAATTTAGCAAAGAGTTAAGAAGTGAGCTTTTACCAACATTTGGCTTGCCAACTATACAAACTCTAAAACCCTCAATGAGCCCCTCTCTTGCTTTTGAACCGTCATAACTCTTTTTTAGAAGTACTATAAGATTTGAGAGTCTTTGTTCTATCTGTTTCATTAAGTCTTTTGGCAAATCCTCTTCGGCATAGTCTATATTTACCTCTACAAAGGCTAAGATTTCAACCAAATCATCTCTGACTTGATTGACAAAATCCTGCAACTCTCCTTTTAACTGTCGTGCTAAAATTTTAGCTGCATCCACGCTCTTTGTCTCTATGAGTTTAGATATCGCTTCGGCTCTACTTAAGTCTATCTTGCCATTTAAAAAAGCTCTTTTTGAAAATTCTCCAGGATTTGCGAGTCTAACGCCATTTTTTAAAACTTCATTCAAAACCATATCTGCTACAATCAAACCTCCATGGCATTGAAACTCTACTATATCTTCACCTGTAAATGAGTTTGGGGATTTAAAGTATATGACGATGGCTTCATCTATGACACTTTTTTCTTCATCATAGAGTGTACACAGATAAGCCCTTCTTGGAGTAAAATCTTTTTTATTTGAGAGTTTTTGCGCTACATGCAAAGAGTCTTGCCCACTGACTCGGATGATTGAAACCGAGCCAATACCGTGAGCTGTGGCGATTGCGGCTATCGTATCTATTTTGTTTTCCTGTTAAAGTCATTTATGACTATGAGTCTGCCTCCGCTTCTAGCTGATTTTATACCGACATACTTTTCAGGAAACTCTTCTCTTAACTTTTCTAGTGCGATTTTTATCAAAACGCCATCTAGTATCTTTGTTTGACCTCTTCCATTGCTTTGAACTCTTTGGATGACAGAGACTAGATATTTGCCTATCATCTCCTCTTGATTTTTTAGGAATTCGGCTATTTCGAGACGAACATTTGCACCATATTTTATATTTATCCAATTATATAAAAAGTATGATAAAGCTTTGTATCTATAACCCTCTTTTCCGATAAGAAGTGCGGCATCTTCTCCGCTATACTCTATCAAGATGGTATTATCATTGTACTTCTCTACCTTTATCTTATCCATCTCAAAGCAACTCTCATCAAACAGTCTGTTTATATCAATTTTTACTTCTTGGACAATTTTTTCCATATCAATTTTGAGCTCTTTTTTTCGTGGCTCTCTTTTTTGTATCTTTGGAGTACTATTTACATTTTCTTCTTTTTTTATATTATGTTTTTCAAAACTTTGCTGGTTTGGAGAGGCTTTTTTTGCTTTTGGCTTATGTTTGTTTTGCCTCTTCTCTTCATTTGCAATATCTTTTTGTGGTTTTGGAGATCTTTTTTCACTCTTTCTCTCTCTGTTTTTTCTTGGTTGTTGTTTTTTAGCACCTTTTTTAGCAACCTCTATGATCGCAGTTTTTTTAAACATTCCCAAAAAACCTGAAGAGGAGTTTTGTATTATATTTATCTCAAGCTCTGTGATAGAACAGCCCATCTCTTTTGCAGCACTTAAGTATGCCTCTTGTAGTGTATTTCCTTCTACTCTTTTCATTTTTTCACCGCCATCTCTTCTACTTTATGCTTTTTAAATGATTGATTTACAAAATACTGCTGTACTATGGAAGCTAAGTTACTAGTGAACCAGTACAGAGTCAAACCTGCTGGGAAAGTTACAAAGAAAAATGTAAATATCAGAGGTAAAAACTTCATAATTTTCTCTTGTGTCTTATCTGTAAAGTTATTTGGTGCAAGTTTTTGTTGCAAGAACATTGAACCACCCATCAAAATTGGCAATATAAAGTATGGGTCCATTACCGCTAAATCATGAATCCAAAGCATCCATGGAGCACCCTTTAGCTCAACCGTGTTTTGCAAAACTCTATAGACACCATAAAATACAGGGATCTGAAGTATCATAGGCAGACATCCGCCCATCGGATTTGCTCCGTGTTTTTTGTACAGCTCCATCATGTGCGCATTCAGTTTTTGCTTGTCGCCTTTATATTTGGCTTGAAGCTCTTTCATTTTTGGAGATAATGCTTTCATTTTGTTCATAGAGAGCATACCTTTGTATGTCAAAGGAAAAAGAACAAGTCTAACCAAAAGAGTCAAAGCAACGATAGACCAACCCCAGTTACCAAGAAAAGTGTGGATGTAAGACAATAAGACAAAAAGTGGTTTTGCGATAAAAGTAAAAAATCCATACTCTATAACATCAGTCAATCTTGGGTCTATTTTTTTCAGTATCACAAACTCTTTTGGACCAATGTAGCCACCGAGGTTCATGTCAGTTGTACCTTTTATGAAAAGTGCTGGGTCCTTATCTTTCATAGGTGTCTCTACAACTGTCATCTTTTTATCAAAATTATACAAAACAGTCGCATAATATTTATCCGCATTTGCAGCAAATTGCACACCTTTAAATGTCGCTTCAACCGCATCGCCATCGTCTATGATTTCCATACTGCCATCGCTCTTTTTAAGAAGTGCGCCATGAAATGTATAGCTCTCTTTTTCAAGGCTAGGATGGTAACCGGGAGTTATAAAATAGTCTGCTTTTTTTGAGAGTTTTATATTTAAATCATAATGTCCATCGGGATAAATTTTAATTTTTTTGATAATCGTCAAGTTTGGTAAACTTTGTGTCAGGTTTATAGTAACAGGCTTACCATTTAGTGTATAATTGGATTTATCAATATCATAAGAAGTTGCAAATGCTTCGGTGTTTATCGCCTCATTACTAAACCTCATCTCTAAAGGCAAAAAACCAAGCTTATGGTCAACTAGTTGCAGTCGCTTTCCATCTTTTGAAGTATATTTTTTTTCATTTAGATAAAACTTTGTCACTCTTCCTAATCTATCTATCTTTAGTTCAAATTTCTTTGCTTTTACTGTAGCTATAACATCATCTTTAATGCTTGGATTTAGAGATTTACTTTTGGTGACTTTCGAAGAGGGAATGCTTTGACTTGAAGTCGTTGCAACAGTTGGAGCTTTTTGTGCATTTGTTGCTACACTCTTTTGGATTTTAGAGCTATTTTGCTCATTTGGATTTAGAGTCTGTTTTGGAATAAAAAGATAATCATATGTAGCAAAAAACAGAAAAGAGAGTACTGTTGCTAGTATGATTCTATTTTGGTTACTGAGTTTATCAATCACTTAAGAACCTTTGTTTAATTTTTAAAAGATTTTACAACAAAAAAAGTATTTTTATCTTTTGGTATAAACCAAAAAGATATTTTACGAGGAGATTCGTTATATTTCCTCGTAAATGAAATTTTTGTAAATCTTTGCTTTACTACAGGATAGTCAATACCGCCACGAAATAGTTGGTTGCATCTAAGTATCCTTAAAATTGAAAAAAATATGGCTTTAAAAAAGTTATTAAACATGATCTGTTCTCTAGCATACTGCGAACATGTAGGATAATACCTGCAACTGCCATAGCTAAAGAGCGTCAAAAATTTTTGGTAAAAGTCTAGAAAAAGAAGTGCTAATTTTTTCATTTTTCTAGACAGTTTAACCTTTTAAATGACCAAAGAAGACCTTTTTTTAAAGATTTATAATCCATTTCATCTATCTTTCTTTTAGCCACAAATATATAGCTTCCGCTTTTTAATTGGTGCTCAATCTCTCTAAATATAGCTTTTAACCTTCTTCTGGCTAAATTTCTCTTTACAGAATTTCCAACTTTTTTACTTGCAGTAAAACCAACATTTTTTTTCAAACCTGATTTGTAAAAGACCACGGCACCCTCAAAGTGCCATTTTATGCTATCGTTATAAACTAAAGAAAACTCTTCTGTTTTCTTTAAAATTTCATAGTTTCCTATACAGCCAATCTTTTTCTACCTTTTGCTCTTCTAGCTCTTATCACTTTTCTACCATTTTTGGTCTTCATTCTAGTTCTAAAACCGTGAGTTCTCTTCTTTGGTGTGTTATGTGGTTGAAATGTTCTTTTCATTCGTTTCCCTTTATTTAATTTAAGGTTCGGATTATACTCTAATTTTACTTAAGTGCATTTAAAAAATATTAATTTTGATTTACTATCATTGCAGATATGAAACAATATCTCTTTTTAATTTTTATCTTGTTTTTATTTCAAGGGTGCACAAATTCCCCAAAGCTTCCGCAACAAGATGATATAAAAACAAAAAAATTAGAAATTTTAATAAACTCTCTACATGTAGATAAAAAAGAGGCAAAAGAGTTAGCCCAAAAAGCCATCATCCACTCTAAAGAGTTGGCAAAAGAGTACAAACTTGTAAAGCCTCCGTTGTTTCAAAATTTTTTAGTAAATATAGGCTTAAGAAAAAGGGGACTTTGTTGGCAATTTGCATATGATATGCTCTCCTTTGTCAAAGCTCAAAACTACAAAAGTTTTGATTATTATATAGGTGGTGCAAATGTGGGTGATTATTGGGATGAGCATAATGTTTTAGTAGTTACATGTAAGGGTTGCAGATTTAAAGATGGCATTTTACTAGACCCTTGGAGAGATTCTGGAGATCTATACTTTAGTAAACTGAATGATGATAAAAAATACAAATGGAAACAAAGAGGTGGACTTAGATGACAACAGAAAAATTTGAAAAAGATGCAAGAACACTACACAAATTTATACAACTTTACTGCGATCAAAAACACAAAACAGTTGAAAAAAGAAATGATTTTATAAAATTAAAATACCAAAATAAAGAGTTAGGAAAATTAGAGTACAATCTATGCAAAGATTGTGAAAAAACACTGAAGATTTCCTATGAAAACCTCACAAACTGCCCTCACGAAGAGAAACCAAGCTGCAGAAAATGTCCCGCACCCTGTTACAATAAAACAGACTGGAAAAAAGTAGCAAAAATCATGAAGTACAGCGGTATGCACATGGGACTTTTAAAAATAAGAAAGTTATTTAAAAGAGATTAAAATTTTATGCCACACTTAACCCAAACTCTACATTAAAATGGGCGGCTTTTACCTCTGGTATAACTGCTCTATTTTGTTTATGAAGCTCCACTATACCATATCTCTCTAAAGTTTTTAGTGTTCTTGATAAATTTGATTTAGCTCTGCCCGTTAGTTCTACAAGTTGCGTAAGTGATGTTGGTTTATGTTCTAATATCACTTTTAAAAGTTCTTGATTTTCATTAGATAGTATTTGCGCCATAGATTTGATAGATTCAAACCAAACTTTAGGCTCATCTTCTCTGGGCTTATAAATGCCCTTGGCTATGTTGATAGTCCTATTTTTATATTCATCTTTTGATATTATACCTACTTTTAATGTTTTCATGTATTGTTCTCCATATAATAATCTACACTTTTCCAGAAATCCTCTAAAAGTTGCGAAGCTGACTCAAAATCATATGCCACTATATCTGTTTGTTTATGCAAATGGTCGTAACTAGATTTTTTAGCTCCATACTTTTTGGACGATTTAAAACTATGTGCATTATCAAATCCTATTACCCTTTTATTGTGCTTATCATGGAGAGTAAGAGAGTATCTAATCCCATGAGGAATAGCATCACTTGCTTCAATCTGATAAGCTTCAAATTTTACCCAATAGCCATTATCCATAGGAAAAACTTCACCGTGTAAGTTTAGTAAATTTTCTAAATCATCCACTCTATTCCTTTACTTATCATCTAATGATAATACTATTATCTTTAAATACTCTTTAAAAAAGCAGTCTCCCTTTTAATTCTTTAATTTTAAATGCGTTCCACCTTAGGGCAAGGCGGAACGCATTTGCAAGCTAGACAGGATTAACTTCAAAAATCAACTCATCATCGAAAGCTTTTATATTTACACTTGAGCCATCTTTTAGCTCATCTCTCAAAATCATATCTGCTAGTCTATCTTCTACTAGCTCATAAAGTGCTCTTTTTAGCGGTCTTGCGCCATATACTGGGTCAAATCCTGCTTGCGCTAGAAGTTCAACTGAGCTCTCATCTAACTCTATTTTGATGCCTCTCTCACTTACTCTTTTTTGTAAGTCTTTGAACATAATGTGAACTATCTCTTTTATGTTTTCAAAACTTAGCGGGTTGAAAATCACTATATCATCAAGTCTGTTTAAGAACTCTGGCTTAAAGTATCTTTTTATCTCGCTCATCACATCATTTTCGCAATTTTGCGGATTTTCCATGATCTTATCGCTTGCTATATTTGATGTTAGGATGATTATCGTGTTTTTAAAGTCGATTGTTACACCCTTGTTATCGGTAAGTCGCCCATCATCCAACACTTGAAGCAAGATATTAAAGACATCTGGATGAGCTTTTTCCACTTCATCAAAAAGCAAGACACTATATGGTTTTCTTCTGACCGCTTCGGTAAGTTGTCCACCCTCATCATACCCTACATATCCTGGAGCAGCACCAATGAGTCGGCTTACTGCATGTTTTTCCATGTATTCACTCATATCAAATCTGATGAGCGCCTTTTCGCTGTCAAAGAGAAATTTTGCCAACGCTTTTGCGCTTTGGGTTTTTCCGACTCCTGTTGGTCCTAAGAACATAAAACTTCCTATTGGTTTTGAGTCATTGCTGAGTCCCGCTTTGTTTCTTTTTATGGCTCTTCCTATAGCGTGAAGTGCTCTATCCTGACCAACTACTTCTGCTCTTAATCTATCTTCTATATCCAACACTTTTTCTTTGTCACTTTGAAGCATCTTGTTTACTGGGATACCTGTCCATTTACTTACGATTGTTGCTATCATCTCTGCATCAACACTGTTTTTAAGTAAAGTTCCACTCTCAACCATCTTCTCCCATCTCTCGTTTAACTCTTTCTCTTTTTTATCATACTCGGGCAATTTTCCATACTCTATCTCGGCTGCTTTGTTAAAATCACTATCTCTTTTTGCGATTTGAGCCTCTCTTTTTAGAGCTTCTACCTCATTTTTAAGCTGACCTATCTCTTCAAAAACACTCTTTTCTGTGTCAAATTGCATTTGAAGTTTTTGTTGTTTCTCTTTTGCATCACTCAACTCTTTCTCAATCTCATCGAGTCTTTTACTGTTTTTCTTCTTACTCTCCATCAAAAGAGCCTCTTTCTCCACCATTAGTCGCCCTATCACAATCTTCACACGGCTAAGTTCCAACGGTTCACTCTCTATCTGCATCTTAAGTTCACTTGCACCCTCATCTATAAGGTCTATCGCTTTATCTGGCAAAAATCTATCTGTTATATATCTATCACTCAGTTTTGCCGCAGCCACAAGAGCACCATCAGTGATCCTCACACCATGAAATGTCTCCAAAGACTCTTTTATACCTCTTAAAATCTGCAAAGCTTCACTGATACTTGGCTCATTTACATTGACAGGCTGAAATCTCCTTTGAAGCGCAGTATCTTTCTCAAAATATTTTCTGTACTCTTTGAGAGTTGTTGCTCCTATAGTATGAAGTTCGCCACGAGCAAGAGCCGGTTTTAGTATATTTGCCGCATCCATACTTCCCTCACTAGCTCCAGCGCCCACGATGGTGTGAATCTCATCTATAAATAGTATGATATTTCCATCTTTTTTGACTTCATCTATGACCGCTTTTAGCCTATCTTCAAATTCACCCCTGTACTTCGCACCAGCTATCAATGCACTCATATCAAGTGCTACAACTCTTTTGTTTTGCAAACTAAGAGGAACATCTCCATTTGATATTTTCAGAGCCAACCCCTCTGCTATGGCAGTTTTACCAGTTCCCGGCTCTCCTATCAAGATAGGGTTATTTTTGGTTTTTCTGATTAAAATCTGCATGATTCTGTGTATCTCTTCATCCCTGCCGATGACCGGGTCAAGCTCACCATCTTTTGCTTTTTTTGTCAAATCTATACCAAATTTTTCTAAAGACTCCAGATTTTCATCTGCTGTCTGTTTGTCTATCTTTTTATCTCCTCTTAATGCTTCTAGATTCTTCTTTATCTCCATTATGTCAACATACTTTGAAAATATCTCCTTGATGACTCTGTCACTTAAATTTTCAAGCAACCAAGTATCTACAGAGAGATAGCTATCTCCTTGTTTGTTCATCAAACCTTCTGCATTTTGCAAAGACTCCACCAACGCTCTTGAGAGTTTTATATTTTCTTTAGTTACGCTTGTGCTTGTCGGCAATGAGTCTATCTTGCTTTTTACTTCTAGTTCAATCGCTGCTTTGTCTATATTCATCTTATTTAAAACTTGATTTAAAATTGAAGATGAATTTGTCAGCAAAGACCACACTACATGTAGAGGCACCACTTCAGAGTTTTTAGCATGAAGTGCCAAACTCAAAGCACTCTCTATAGTTTGGGTCATTTGGTGGGTTAGTTTTTCAAATATTTTATTCATAATCTTCTCCTTCTGTAATTTCAGTAAATATTCAGGGGGTTCTCTTAGAGGACAAATCCTCCCTTTGGTCTGAGCCTCACAAGAGCCCCTGAATATTTACTAAAATTATACAACTTTAGTCTATCAATGTCAAGTATATTGCATAATTTTACTCATATAATTTTAGCTGGGTAATTTTTATACAATTTCATTTATAATTTATATAATATTTTTAGGTAAAATTGGGTAGAATTTATGAATACTTATTAAGGAAAAATGTATGAAAAGTAAAAAACTTGCACTTTTGGGTTTTGTAGCTACTTTAGTAGGCTCTAGCCTATTTGTCAGTACGACTCTATTTGCAAAATCACATGAGAGTGAGTCTAGCAGATTAGCTGCACTTGCAAAATATACCAGAGTTGTTGGCACAATTGAGAAATATTATGTTGATGATATAAATATCACCACGATTATAAACAAATCCATAGATGGCTTGATGTCAAACCTAGATGCTCACTCATCTTTTTTAGACAAAAAAGGCTTTAAAAATATGAAAATCCAAACTGATGGTGAGTTTGGAGGATTGGGTATCACAGTTGGTATGCGTAAAGGCGTACTTACCATCATCTCTCCGATAGAGGGGACACCTGCGGATAAAGCCGGAGTAAAAGCGGGCGATATCATACTTAAAATTGATGACTTATCTACGCTAAATATGACAATCGATGAAGCTGTAAGCCACATGAGAGGTAAGCCCAAAACAAAAATTGTTCTAACTATCGTAAGAGAAGGCGTAAGCAAACCACTAAAGATCAAAATCATCAGAGACATTATCAAAATTGACTCAGTCTATACAAAAATGATAAAAAAAGAGAATATCCTATATCTAAGAGTTACAAGTTTTGATAAAAAAGTTGTTCAAAAAGCAAAAGAGGCGATACTGAAACACAAAGGCGTAAAAGGAATCATACTTGATCTTAGAAACAATCCTGGCGGACTGCTTAATCAAGCAGTTGGATTGGTAAATCTGTTTGTCAAAGATGGTATCATTGTATCCCAAAAGGGAAGAGATAAAAACGAAGATATAAAATACAAAGCAGACCCATCCAAAACACTCACGAGTGTTCCTATGGCAGTTCTCGTAAATGGCGGAAGTGCTAGTGCGAGTGAGATAGTAAGTGGATCACTTCAAGATCACAAAAGAGCTATCATAGTAGGTAAGAAAACTTTTGGAAAAGGAAGTGTGCAGGTTATATTGCCTATCAACAAAGATGAAGCTTTAAGAATCACGATAGCAAGATACTATCTTCCAAGCGGAAGGACTATACAAGCTGTTGGTGTAGTTCCTGATGTTATCATTAGTGCTGGTAAAGTTCCTCATAAAGCGGATGCTTTTGGCATAAAAGAGAGAGAGCTTAAAAAACATCTAAAAGCAGAGTTAAACAAAGTAAGCAAAAAGAAAGTCAAGATAGAAAAAGCTGATAAAAACATAATAACAAAAGAGGACATCCTAAAAGATATCCAACTCAAAACTGCGATAGATGCTATAAAGATACTATCCATAGCTAAGGAGAAATAGGTGCAAAAGAGAGAATTACTATACGAAGGCAAGGGCAAAAGGCTCTTTAAAACAGATGATGAAAATCTACTTGTTTCTGAGTTTAAGGATGATTTAACAGCCTTTAATGCTCAAAAAAAGGGAAATGAAGCTGGGAAAGGCGCACTAAACTGCAAGATAAGCACACAACTGTTCCATCTACTCGAAAAAGAGGGGATAAAGACACATTTAGTTAAAACCATAGATGACTCTTCGCAACTGGTCAAAAAAGTAAATATCATACCTCTTGAAGTAGTTGTCAGAAACATAGCTACTGGCTCACTTACAAAGAGACTTGGCATCAAGGATGGCACAAAACTTCCATTTGCTATCGTTGAGTTTTATTATAAAGATGATGATTTAAATGACCCTTTAGTCAATGATGAGCACTGCTTGATGATGGATTTAGTCAAAAGTGAAAGCGATCTAGAAGAGTTAAAGAGGCTAGGAAGAGAGATAAACTCTACGCTAAAAGCCTTCTTTGAAAAAAGAGGTTTAAATCTTGTAGATTTTAAAGTAGAGTTCGGTGTAGATATTGAAGGAAATATCCTGCTAGCTGACGAAATAAGCCCCGATAGTTGTAGATTTTGGGATATAAAAACAAATGAAAAACTAGATAAAGATAGATTTAGACAGGGATTGGGCAATGTAAAAATGGCATACGAAGAGGTGCTAAAAAGAGTCTTGGAGGATGTAAAATGAAAGTCATAGTAAATATTCAACTCAAAGAGGGTGTTTTGGATCCTCAAGGAAAAGCGGTTTATCATGCTCTTTTGGCATTGCAATTCGATGAAGTAGAAGATGTGAGGATTGGCAAACAGATAATTCTACATGTAGAGAATGAGAACAGAGAAAAGACATTGAAGCGAGTAGAAGAGATGTGTGAAGAGTTACTGGCAAACACTGTTATAGAGACTTACTCTATCGAGATGGGGGATTAGAAGTCATGAAGGTTGTAGTGGCAGTATTTCCTGGGACAAATTGCGAAACAGATACAAAGTATGCTTTTGAAAAACTAGGCGCTAGCGTGGAACTGCTGTTTCATAAAAATGAAAAACTTCCGGCTGGTACTGATTTGGTTGTACTGCCTGGTGGTTTTAGCTATGGAGATTATCTAAGAAGTGCTGCTATAGCAAAATTTTCTCCTGTTATGAGTGCTGTGATAGAGTTTGCAAACAGGGGCGGAAGCGTTCTTGGCATCTGCAATGGTTTTCAAATGTTGCTTGAATCAAGACTACTTCCCGGAGCCATGAAGAGAAACCAAAATACTCATTTTATATCAAAATACCAGCACTTAAAAGTGATCAACAATAACAATACATTCTTAAAAAAGCTTAGTATTGGAGATATTCTTGACATTCCTATAGCCCATGGTGAAGGAAACTACTATATAGATAAAGTGTTGGTAAAATCACTATATGAAAATGAGCAAGTTTTGCTAGAGTATTGCGATAAAGATGGAAATGAAGAGAATCCAAATGGATCTGTTAGCAACATTGCTTGTCTGTGCAACAGAGATAAAAATGTATTTGGTCTCATGCCTCACCCTGAGAGGGCTATCGAAAAGATATTAGGCTCAGATGATGGAGTTAAAATGCTAGAGGGTTTTTTGAAATAATCAGATGCGGTTAATCATTGCTCTGTTTTTTTATCTTTGTGTTCAACTTTACGCTGCTACTGAACTAAACAGTAGCAGTACATCTTTTGGATACTACGATACAAGCTCGCTAGAGACTAACAAAAGCATAAGTTTAGAAAACAATTTAACCGATATAAACGCCTCTTTAGTACCGATTGAAGAGAATAATACGCAAAAAGCACCAGAAAAACAGACTATTTTTATATCCTATACAAAAAGTCCTGATCAAGTTTTTTTAGGTGAACAATTTTCTGTAAAAGTCAAAGCAATTATAACTACAGATAATTTTAATGAGATCAAAAACAGCATAATTCCAAGTCCAAATATCAACATTTTAAACAGAGATGATAATTGGACAAAAAAGAGTGACTATGAGTACGAAAAGACCTTTTATGCCAGAGCAGAAGATACAAATGTAACTTTTCCTCAGATATACTTTGAACTCTACAAAGATGGAAATCTAACCTACTCTCAAATTTTCCCAAATCTTCCTCTAAAAGTGATAAAACTCAACGCAGATGCATACTTTTCTAATGTCATAGCAGATTGGCTAGATATCATAAAAATAAAAACAACCAAATTTGATGAATATAACAATATGGTCGTCTTAGAGATAAAAGCAAAAAATGCAAATTTGAAGGATTTTAAACTTTCATGGGTTATTCGAGATGGTGTAGATTCGTATTTTGACAATTTTCCAATATCTAGGATTTACTACTACGCGATTGTTCCAAAATATAGAGATAAATTTGTATTTAAATACTTCAATATCAAACAAAACAGATTTATCAAAAAAAGCATAAATCTAGTCATAGATAATGAAAACATAAGCACTCAAAGCGATCTAAACCCGACACAAAGCTCATTTAATCTATATAAAAATATAGCTTATGGAACTTTGGCTATCATTTTGCTTTTTATTTTTATAAAGAGAAGAAGAGTCATATATCTTCTGCTCTTTATCGTTCTTGCTGTTATGTTTTATCTAAATATCAATCCCTTAAGCACCATAAAGATAGCAAAAAATACAAAAGTCTATATACTGCCTACAAAAAATTCTACACTTTTCTACTCCACTGCAAAAGTTGAGGCAGTACAGAAATTAAATACTAGGGAAGATTACATAAAAGTGATACTTCCTGATAAAAAAATCGGATGGATAAAGGAAAAAAATGTTATCAAGAATTAAAGCTATATTTATAATGGCACAATTTGTTTTTACCGTTTTAGTCACTATAGTATTGATGTATATTTTCAAAAATAGCACCTATAAAATAAGGCAAATTTGGGCAAAAATGCAAAAGTTTTTGATTGGATTTAATATCATCCAAAATGGCAAACCAGACTTGGAAGCAAAACTTATACTAGTAAATCACCAAAGCTTGCTAGACATCACTTCACTTGAGGCGATATATCCAAAAGATTTATGTTGGGTAGCAAAAAAAGAGATAAGAGATATACCTCTCTTTGGTCATATCCTAGAAGCTCCAAAAATGATAATAATAGATAGAAAAAACACCAGATCGCTTGTGAAGTTAGTGAAAGAGGCAAAAGATAGGATTTCAAATGGTAGAGTTATCGCTATATTTCCTGAAGGAACAAGAGGACGAGGGGAAAAATTACTGAAATTTCAAAAAGGACCAAAATTTTTAGCTGAAAAGTTAAAGTTGAAGGTTCAACCTGTTGTCGTGACGAACACTAGAAATATATTTGATTCACAAAATTTCAAAGCAAAAAGCGGTACAGTGACTGTAACTTTTTTGGATTTGGTTGATCCAAAAAAAGATGAAGGTTGGTACGAAAGAACAAGAGAAAATATGCAAAAAATTCTAACCAAAGAGAATGAAAAGAGGACATTAATATGAAACGATACTTAGGAGCAAAAAAGATACTTCGTATCTATATAGACAATCAAGATAAATATGATGGAAATCCATTATGGGAAGAGCTTTTGAAAAAAGTAAAAGAGTTGGGGTTGGCTGGAGCAACTGTCTTCAAAGGAGTTGCTGGCATTGGTGCCCATAGTGAACTTAGAAGTTTTAATGTATTTACTATCTCTCAGGAGATGCCTTTAGTTGTGGAGATAATCGACTCTGAAGAGAAGATTTTGGATTTTATAGATAAGGTTGACTTTATGATAAGTGAGGGAATAACAACAATGTGTGATACTCAAGTCATAAAGTACAAGCATAAATAGGACAAGTATGAACATTTCACTTCTATTATATATAGGTTTTGGCGGATTTTTGGGTGCAATTTCAAGATTTTTGATAGCTGGTTTTGTGCAAAAACAGTTTTCCGTACTCTTTCCCATAGGAACACTCAGTGTAAACATCATAGGTAGTTTTATCATAGGTTTTGCTTTTATGTTTTTTCAAAATGTAATCGAACCTCAATATAAAGCTTTAGTGATGACCGGTTTTTTGGGTGCTTTAACAACATTTTCCACTTTTTCGCTGGAAAATGTCAGCATGCTTCAAGATGGGGATTATAAAAGAGTCATATTAAATATCTTTCTAAATGTTACCCTTACTTTAGGCTCAACCATATCTGCTATAGCAATCTTTAAGAAGTTATATATATAAACCTTTATATACTTAGACTAAATATTTATAAATAAGATGACTAAATGTTCTTGAATTTTTCTTGATATTTTGGTATAATTCCGAGAAAAAAATTTAAGGAGAAATTATGGCTAAACATCAATTTCAAACAGAAGTTACACAACTTTTAGATCTTATGATACACTCTTTATACTCAAATAAAGAGATATTTTTACGAGAGCTTATATCAAATGCTTCAGATGCTATAGATAAATTGCATTTCTTGACACTCACAGAAGAGAGTTATAAAAATCTAGAGTATCAACCAAAGATAAAAATTGAGATAGATAAAGAGAAGAAAACTCTAAGCATCACTGATACTGGAATAGGTATGAATGAAGAAGATTTGATAGAGAACTTAGGAACTATCGCAAAAAGTGGCACAAAATCATTTCTATCAAATCTAAGTGGAGACAAAAAGAAAGATTCTCAGCTTATCGGTCAATTTGGTGTAGGTTTCTACTCAGCTTTTATGGTTGCAGACAAGATAGAAGTTCTAAGCAAAAAAGCAGGAGAAGAGCAAGCTTGGAAATGGAGTAGCGAAGCAACTGGCGAGTATGAAATCAAAAAAGCTAAAAAAGCACAATTTGGTACAAAAATAACTCTACATATAAAAGATGAAGAGAGTGAATTTTTAGAATTTTACAGGATAGAGGGAATTGTTAAAAAATACTCCAACCACATACCTTTTGGTATCTTTATGGATAAAGAGGAGACAATTGAATCTAAAAAAGAGGGAGGAGAGCCCAAAAAAGAGATCAAAGAGGTGCAAATAAACAAAGCTTCAGCTCTTTGGACACTCAATAAATCTCAAATAAAACCAGAAGAGTATAAAGACTTTTATAAGCAAATCTCTCATGACAGTAGTGATCCATTTCTATGGGTACACACAAGAGCAGAGGGAACTTTGGAGTACAAAACACTCTTTTATGTCCCCTCAACTCCTCCTATGGATCTATATAGAGTTGATTATCAACCGGGAGTCAAACTATATGTCAAAAGAGTATTTATCACTGATGATGAAAAAGAGCTGTTGCCAACTTACTTGAGATTTATCCGAGGAATCATCGATGCCGAGGATTTACCTCTAAATATAAGCAGAGAGATTTTACAACAAAACAGAATTTTAGAGAGCATCAAAAGAGCATCAGTTAAGAAGATTTTAGGTGAATTAAAAAAATTAAAAGAGAAAGATAACGAAAAGTACCTGACATTCTACAAAAACTTTGGAAAAGTCCTAAAAGAGGGTCTGTATGGTGACTTTGAAAACAAAGATACACTTTTGGATTTGGTTCTGTTTAAATCCAGCAAAAGAGACGGCTTGATCTCTCTAAAAGAGTATAAAGAGAGCATGGGCGAAGATCAAAAGAGTATCTACTACATAACCGGTGAAAATGAAGCTCTACTTAGAAATTCTCCTCTCATAGAGCAATTTAAAGCAAAAAATATAGAAGTTTTACTACTAGATGAAGAGGTTGATGCTATCGTCATTCCAATGGTGCACGAGTATGATAAAACCCCTATAAAACCTGTGAATAACTCAGATATCGACGAAGAGATAAAGGATGAAAAAGAGGACAAAGAGGAGAGCCAAAAAGAGCTAGCAGAAGTTATAGTTAAGATGAAAGAGATACTTAAAGATGAAGTAAAAGATGTGAAGATATCTTCACGACTTAGTGATTCTGCTTCTGTGCTTATATATGACAAAAATGATCCTGATTTTCAGATGCAAGAGATGTTAAAACAGATGGGTCAAGACAATCTTCCAAAAGTTAAACCAATCTTGGAGATAAATCCAAAACACGAGATATTTAAAAAGATAGTAGAGAAAAATGAGTTGGCAAGCTTGCAAGATATATCTATACTTCTACTAGACCAAGCTAAACTAGCTGAGGGCATGAAGATAGATGATATAGCAAACTTTTCAAAGATACTAAACAAATATATAGCAAAAGCACTATAAAAACTCTACATGTAGGGAAACCCCTACATGTAGATTCAAACTCTAATCCGGATCAGTCTCCAAATATAAAATCTTATCACCTATATAGTATAGTGTTATAGCGATACCGATAGCACCTAAGGCTATAAATATCTCATTCATACTAGGTGTATATTCTATGAATGATGGTGGAAGCTGATACTCTCTGGTCTTTAGCATTTGCATAGGAAATAGTTGTGTATCATGAACCAAATCATATCTCATAAAAAATATACCTATCATTCCCGTAAAAGAGGTAAAAACCAAAGTCTTGATAGCCTTTCCATTGCTAAAAAGTATAACAAAAAATGGTATCAAGATACCAAGCAAAATCTCTCCAACTAAAAACGGAGCTGATTTTAGGATATGCAAAGCCGTAGTTGATCTATCATACATACCACCATATATCGCAGTTAGCATTCTCCAAATCTCAAAAAATAGCAAGATTGCAAGTAGTAAACCTAGTATCTTTGCAGTTGCTACCAAAGTTTTTTGCATTTCAGGTGGAAAGTTGAGCTTATACTTAAAGCCATACATCAAAAAGATAAGATAACACCCCGTAACCATCGCTGAGAGTATAAAATAGAGTGGATAATAGATACCGTTTGCCACGGGTCTAGCTACCAAAAATCCAAATACCGCTCCAAGGTTTGAGTGAGCCGCAACTCCAACTACCAAACCAAATATACCAAATCTTTTTGCCCATTTGTGGTCATGTCTAAGCAAAAAGAAAAACTCGATAACTATAAATATAAGATATAGCGAGTACAAAACACCCATTCCCCATATAGCAGAGGTTAGACCTGGGCTTATTGTATTGTAAATCATCATTCTAAAAGGGTGTCCTATCTCTAAAAAGATAACAACAAATCCACTAAGAAGAGTGACTAGCGCACCGTGAATCGCCCTTTTCGCAAACGGCTCCAAAACTTTTACTTCAAAAACATGTCCTATAGCAGACATGATACAAAGTCCGGTGGAGCTTACAACGAAAAATATATACATAGCAATCATCAAACCCCAAGGATGCTCTCTTGTAACACCATAAGCATGATGTCCATGTATAAAATAATTTGTAGCTCCTATAACAAAAAGTATAAGAAAGACAAATGTAGTAAATGCAACCAAAATATTTAAAGGAGTCTTCTCAAACTTAAACAATTCCCTGATGTCAGTGTGTCTCATAGGTATAAATTTTTCTACAAATTGCATACCTTTTTGTGCTAATACAAACATGCTATCTCCCTATATCAAATAAAATAGTTTTGGCTTTGTGCCAAGATGGGCTTTGAGAGTTTTATACTCTCTATGCGCTAACAATATACTTATCTCACTATTTGGATCATCCAAATCACCAAAAGTCCTCACTTTAGTAGGACAAGTCGCTTGACAAGCAGTGGTAGTCTCACCTCTAAGCAATCTTGTGTCACTGCAAAATGTACACTTATCGATCGTCATAGTATCCTCTTTTACATACCTGGCATCGTATGGACAAGCTTCCATGCAGTAACTACACAAGATACATTTATCGGCATCCACCATGACAACGCCATCTTTGGTATAGTGAGTTGCCTGAGTCGGGCAAACCTCTTGACAAGGTGCATTTTCACACTGCTGACACTGACTAGGCTCAAATGTACTAGAGGATATACTCAAATTTGGCCACAACCCCTCTATATCTTTTACTCCTACCCATATACGGTGCTTATCTGCTCCTAATTGAACTCCGTTTTCCTCTTTACAAGCCACTTCGCAAGCTTTGCAGTTTATACAGTTTTTATAATCTAATGCCATTCCATAATTTGCCATGACTACACCTTCCTTACTTCAACATTTGTTTCGTGCATAACAGCAGCACCATAAACTGGCTCAATTTTATCTTCTATGATAGCAGCATCATTTCCGCCATTGCCGTATGCCATCTCCATATCTTGACTGCTTCCGCCAAAACCGTGAAGCATAAAGATCTGATTTGGTGCTATCTTCTCAGTCGGATAAGCCTTTAGATGGACCTTTCCAATACTACTTTTGACCTCAACCGTATCGGCAAACTCTATACCCTTCTGCTCGGCTACTCTTTTATTTATCCATATATAGTTCGTAGGAATCAAATCTCTTAACATCATATTGTTTGTTGTTCCACTTTGAGTAAACTGAGCATGTCTTCCTGTGACTAATCTAAACTTGCCCTCAGGCACTTTAAATTCCATATCATCATGCCATGTAGGCATAGGGTCAACACCCTTTTTGGCTAAATTTTTAAAGTTTGCTACGACTTTTAGTTTATCGCCTTTTGTGGTGTAGTTTTTCTTGTCTTCTGGATAGTAGCTATACTCATTTGGATTTAACTGTTTGTGATATTTGTCCATATGCGGATAGTAAACACCTTTTTCATCCAGTATCTTCCAAGCCTCTTCTCCGTAAGCTTTTACAATTCTCTCTCTATTTTCTTCATGTACTGACTTTTCCCATGCATCAGCTAAATCAAAACCATTCTCTTTGTAATATTTCTCAAGCTCGTCTGGCTTCATGCCTTTTGTATCATCTTGAACATCTTCGTCATATTTTAGAGTGTTTTTCCAAAGTGGTTTAGATAATTTTTCTGCTAACTCTTTATATATCACTTCTGGTGTTTTTGTCTCATACAGTGGCTTTATAGAGGCTTTTCTTTGTACGATTGCTGGTTCTAAAAATCCATAACT
>Ga0256840_1000344_pt1 | contig 47924 bp, 46 predicted proteins | sample 355202metaG_FD_185969 | JGI IMG/M metagenome (GOLD analysis project Ga0256840, IMG submission 185969) | Hydrothermal vent microbial communities from Mid Atlantic Ridge, Atlantic Ocean - 355-202 | ecosystem: Environmental > Aquatic > Marine > Hydrothermal vents | place: Atlantic Ocean: Mid...
CAGAAAACGACTGGTCAAAAACCCGTATATGCCGCTGAAGGGTGGAAGCAGAATAGAGGTAAAAAGGTGTCCCCACAGCCTGAGCAATGGCTTTTACAGAGACATCTTCGGCGTAGAGTTCACCATCGCGAAAAGTAAAGTGATGCATATATGACCCCCTTTGTCAGTAAATCCCGTATTTTACTTCGACCATTTCTGAAGGTGCACTCTCGTTAGCCCGCGGGGAAGAATCCACAGCGGTAACCCAATAATAGTAAAGACCAGGGCCAGGAAGAGATGTATCAAAGAATTTGGGCTGTTTCAAAAGCCTTGGCGTAAGTAACTTGGGAGGCTCACCCGGGCGCTTACGATAAACCCGGTAACCTGCAAGATCAAGTTCGCCGTTGCGAAACCAACGCAAAAGTACTCCCCTTTTCTCGGGCACAGCTACCAAGCCTTCCGGAGGGCGCGGAGGTGTAAGGTCCCGAGTACGTGCACACGCACGGGGACTCTTGGGCCCCGGAATCATTGTGCCCTGGTAGAAAAACACAGGCTCTACCCGATAACAATAAACCTTTTCGTTGGCAAGGCCTTGGTCACAAAAGGTGTTCTCCGTGACCTTGCGGGCCACAAGTACCACCCTATCCCTTTGGTAACGATAAATACGGTAATATAGGCCCCGACTAACAGGTCTACTATCAACAAAATATTTTACCGGCGCCCATATTAGACACACTTTACCATCCCCACCTTGGGCCTTAAGGCTTTGAGGTGCTCTAGGTGGGGTATGCCAGGCGAATACCCGGGTTTGGACAGGGTCACTGACACAACGCCATCCCCTGACAGCCTGAATTAAATACTCATATCTACATCCCGTATGAAGGTGATGGTCTTCAAAACAAGAAGTACCTCTTACCCAGGCCTTTTGGTCTAAAGGGAGGAAGAAGATCTTCCGAGATAAAGGTCCTTTTTTATTCTTGCGCGAAAGACGCACTATCCGAAAGCCTTTTAAACCCGGCAAAGGGTTATTATTGACCGTCTGACGCGGAATATTCCAGCATATCTTTACACCGCTAGGGGTAAGGGTAAGCTTTATACCGGAAGGCGGCACCGGACGTACGGCCTGGGGAGGCAAAGGAGGCGTACGTCGACCACAAGCCGCGAAAAATAATATAACGGTTATCAAAAAAATGGTCCTGATTCGCATTTTGGAAGTAAGAAAATTAACTTGGACGTTTGAAGTAGTAAAGGCACCAAGACTTTTTCTATCCACACTTGACATCTTCCTTAGAGCAGGATAAGAGCGGCCCATGATATTAGGAAATACTATCCCTGACCGTAAGACTTTTGTACAGCTGGCTCAAGACCACAACCTGATTCCGGTCTACCAGGAAATCCTGGTAGACATGGAAACCCCGATTTCTCTATTTTATAAGGTCTTTGTAGGACACTACGGGTTCCTGCTGGAGAGCTTGGAAGGCGGTGAAAAATGGGCCCGTTACAGCTTTATCGGGGTAAATCCCTTTTTGATCTTTAGGAGTCGCGGGCAAGAACTCAAGCTCCTTGATCGACACGGCGAAAGGGACAAAAAGACCCTGGACCCCCTAGATGATTTACAACAGATTATCTCTCGCTTTAAGGCCGCAGAAATACCTGGATTGCCTCGCTTCTTTGGTGGGGCCGTGGGTTTTGTCTCCTACGATGTCGTTCGTTTTATCGAAAGGCTACCAGCCACTCTCCCGGAGACCACAGGCTTTTCAGATATTCATCTAATGTTTCCCGAAATCCTCCTGGTCTATGATCGCCTAAAACACAGCTTGTTAATCATTTATAACGCCCGTATAGAAAGCGGAGTCAATCCTGAGGCTATTTACGAAAGGGCCGTAGCCGAAATAAAGGCCATGATCCACAGGGTAAGAGGCCCGCTTATTTATCCTGGCCAAGATTCCGGAGAGATACCTACGGTATTGAGCCCGGAGATACCCCGAGAACGCTTTCACCACATGGTAAAAAAGGCCAAGGAATACATAAGGGCTGGAGACGTCATTCAAGTAGTAATTTCTCAGCGTTTCTCCGGAGACAGCTACCTAAAGCCCTTTAATCTCTATCGGGCCCTGCGCAAAATAAACCCTTCTCCTTATTTATTTTATCTGCGCTTAGGCGACGAAACCCTTATCGGTTCTTCGCCAGAAATTCTAGTACGTCTGGAAGCGGGGCAGATAGAAGTACGTCCTATAGCAGGCACCAGACCCCGCGGACTCACCGAAACCGAAGATATTGCCCTGGCCGAAGATTTGCTCGGAGACCCCAAAGAACGAGCGGAGCACCTCATGCTGGTAGATTTGGGGAGAAACGACGTGGGACGGGTGGCTACTTACGGCACGGTAGATGTTTACGAGCTCCTGGTCATCGAACGCTATTCCCATGTCATGCACCTGGTATCAGGTGTGAGGGGCCATCTTCGCCCTGATAAAAATATGTTTGATGTGTTACGCGCCACTTTTCCTGCCGGGACGGTCTCTGGGGCCCCGAAGATCAGGGCCATGGAAATTATCGAAGAATTAGAGCATGCTCGGCGGGGGCCTTATGCCGGCGCTATAGGTTATTTTGGTTTTTCAGGCAATATGGACCTCTGTATCGCCATAAGGACCCTGTTTCAAAAGGGCAAACGCCTTTACCTCCAGGCCGGAGCCGGAATTGTAGCGGATTCTGACCCTGAAAGAGAATATCAAGAAACCCTTAACAAGGCCAAAGGTATGATAAAGGCCATTGAAATGGCACAAAGGGGGTTATAGATGTCCATCCACCTGGTGGTCATCGACAATTACGACTCTTTTACTTATAACCTGGTCCAGCTCTTGGGTATTATGTGCGAAAAGATGACGCAAGGGGCGCGTATCTCTGTCTTTCGTAACGACCAAATCGATATCTCCGGGCTAGAAGCTGCTTCGCCAACCCATCTGGTAATCTCCCCGGGGCCCTGCACCCCTAAAGAAGCAGGTATCTCGGTGGAGGCCATTCGATTTTTCGCCGGCAAGGTACCCATCCTGGGAGTATGTCTGGGGCACCAAAGTATAGGTTACGCCTTTGGCGCCAAGATAGTCCGGGCCAAACGCCTCATGCACGGAAAGACCTCCGAGATCATCCACGACGGCCACGGCGTATTTCAGGGGCTCCCCAAAACCTTTGAGGCCATGCGTTACCACTCCTTAGTGGTAGAAAGAGACTCTTTGCCTGCCGAGTTGTTAATTACAGCCGAAGATGAAGAAGGAGAGATCATGGGCCTTAGGCACCGCGATTTTCCCATCGAAGGGGTCCAGTTCCATCCAGAATCCATTGGGACCTCTCTTTACGCGTGGAAACGCCTGCGAAGACCTCCCAAAGATTGGGATTTTACCTCCCACGATCTGCCTGAAGGGGTGATTATATTGCGTAATTTCTTATTCCCCAAGGGGTGTTAAAAAACACGGTCTAATTACCCATTTTTTGTTTATTTTTTTGGTCCGAAACTCTTAAAATCCCCTTGTTTTGCTTTACAATATATAACCTGGTTGTTATCATGCGCACCGCACTAAATGAGGAGGTTTACGGTGAAGATATTCTTTGATCCGGATATACCTGCCGAGGTACACGATCAGATTAAAGAAATCATAAAACAACAAATAACCGACGGGCGCTGCAAGTCTTGCGGTTGTAAGGAGATTTACGTCTCTCTTATAGACAACACCCTAGATGTCAAATGCTACGACTGTGGAGAGAGTTTTTTTGAAATGGAAATAGAGGCTGAAGAGGAATGAGCAAAGAAATTATTTTTTGCGGCTCACAAAGGCGTAAGCATTATGCGCATGGATAGACTCAAAGTTTTCAGCCTCCACGGCAAACCAGGTAATTTTGGGGTGGGCCAAAAGGTGGCGGCTAACCTCCCGCACCACATCCTCCACAAACATAGGGTTATCATACGCCTTTTCAGTGACGTATTTTTCATCCGGCCTCTTCAATAGGGGATATACCGGGCAAGAGGCACAACCCTCCACCAATTCAATAAGTTCCTCAAGCCAAATAAACCGGCTGAATCGTACCTGTACCCTCACTAAACCCCTCTGATTGTGGGCCCCCTTGTCACTGATCTCCCTTGAGCAAGGACATACCGTCATTACCGGCACCCGCACTTCTAAAAGGAGGTCCTTAAAATTTTCTCCCTTGGCCCCATATATCTTGCAGCCGTATTCCATAAGGGCCTCTTCTCCAGACACAGGGGCCTTTTTGGAGAGAAAGAAGGGAAAATCTATCTCTATGTGGGCCACCTTGGCACACAGTCTTTTCCTCATGGTATCCAAGAGGCAAGGAATCTTTTTTATGTGTATCTCCCGCCGATATTCGTTTAAGATCTCTACAAATCGACTCATATGGGTACCTTTAAAGTGATGGGGTAGGTCCACATACATATTGATGGAGGCCACCGTATGCTGAAGACCCTGACTGCGATCGAGTACCGAGATGGGATAGCGTATGCCCTTGATGCCCACCTTGTCTATTTCAATACGTCGGTAATCAGGAAGACTCTGGACGTCTTTAAGTTCCATTTTCTCTATGCCTCCAGTTTAGACAACATCTTGAGTACCTCTTTATGCGCCCCGGCGTCAATTTCGCCTAAGGGTTTACCCTGCCGTTCGGCCTTTGCCAAAGATTCCTCCCAGAAAAAAGAGGCCAACAATTTGTGCCCCAGGGCCTCTTCTAAGAAGCTCTGGTCTTCAGGACTCCGCAAGGCGTTACCCACAAAGTGAACTTGCTCGATACCTAACTGTCTAGCCAATTGGCCAATACGTTGCGCAGTCTCAATGCTTCCCCTGTATGGCTGTACCACCACCAGCAGGTGATCTACGCTGGCCACCGTACCACGGCCAAAGTGTTCTACACCGGCTTCCATATCAAGGACTACCGCCTCTTTGGCTTCTAGCAATAACAGGGTCAGTAAATGACGTAAAACCGTCTGTTCTGGACAAGCACAACCAGCTCCCGCCACCCGAATGGCCCCCAGTACCATGAGACGCAAGGCCCCTTTCCGGAGCATAAATTTTTCGGGCAAATCTTCCACATGGGGGTTCAGGACATAAAAAGGCCCGTTTTTTTGGGCCCTTTCCGCCAACAACTCCCGCATCTCCGCCAAAGGTACTATTTTTTCCTCCCTAAAACCCAAAAGACGGGCCAGATGGGGACTTGGATCGGCATCAATAGCCAAGACCTGATACCCTTTAGCGAGGAGGGCGTAACACGTCAAGCTTGCCAGGGTGGACTTCCCTACCCCCCCTTTTCCACAAAAGGCTATCTTCATCCAGACCTCCTAAAATTTTTATACCCAAAACTTTTTTAGAATACCACTTTTCTTGTCTTACTGCTGGGTTGGCTTATATTGTGAAAAACTTTAACTCTACAGGAGGCTCAGAGATGAAGCGTTCGGGATATTTTCTCCCCACTTTACGGGAAGATCCCTCTGAAGCCGAGGTAATTAGCCATAAACTCATGCTGCGGGCGGGCATGATCCGTCGCTTGGCCTCCGGCATCTATAGTTTTTTACCCCTGGGGTTGCGGGTCCTGCGTAAAGTAGAAAACATAGTCCGCGAAGAAATGAATCGTAGTGGCGCCCTGGAAGTGCTTCTACCCTTGGTCCAACCGGCAGAGTTGTGGCAGGAATCTGGTCGATGGGAGGCCTATGGTAAAGAACTGTTGCGCTTCAAGGACCGCAAAGACCATGACTTCTGTTTAGGACCTACGCACGAAGAGGTTATCACCGACCTTATTCGCCGAGAAGTACGCTCCTACCGAGACTTACCCCTTATCCTCTACCAAATTGCCACCAAGTTTAGAGACGAAATTAGACCTCGTTTCGGTCTTATGCGGGGTCGTGAATTTATAATGAAAGATGCTTACAGCTTTGATCGCGACCAAGAAGGGCTGGACCGTTCTTATCGTCGCATGTACGAGGCCTATGAGCACATATTTTCCCGTTGTGGCTTGCGCTTTAAGGCCGTTATGGCCGACACCGGTACTATAGGGGGCGATGAATCCCACGAATTTATGGTCTTGGCCGAAACCGGCGAAGATGTCTTGGCGGTTTGTCCGCACTGTGGTTACGCCGCTAATTTGGAACTTGCCGAGGCCCAAACCCACTACGAATACCCCGAAGAGGCAGAAAAGCCCTTGGAAAAAAAGCCTACGCCCAACGTAAAGAGGGTAGAGGACGTGGCCGCCTTTTTTGGTGTCCCGCCGGCCAAATTGGTAAAAACCCTTATTTATGTGGTGGATAATACCCCGGTGGCGGTATTGATCCGTGGAGATCACGAATTAAACGAGGTCAAACTTAAAAAGGCCCTCAAAGCCCAACGAATAGCCCTGGCCGATGCGGAAACCGTACAAAAGATAACCTGTGCCCCGGTGGGGTTCGCTGGCCCCATAGGCCTCAAACACGTAAAGATTATAGCCGATCGGGCCGTTTACGGGCTCAAAAACTTCATCGTAGGGGCCAATGAACCAGATGCTCATTACGTAAACGCAAACTATCCCCGCGACTTCCATATCGAAGGTTTTTACGACCTCCGTAACGCCACCAAGGGGGACTTATGCCCCCGCTGTGCCAAGCCCCTTGATCTTATCCGGGGGATAGAAGTGGGGCACGTATTTAAACTGGGTACCAAATATAGCCAGGCCCTTGGGGCTAACTTTTTGGACGAAAAGGGCCAGGAACACCCTATTATTATGGGGTGTTACGGGATCGGCGTCTCGCGCACCGTGGCCGCGGCCATCGAACAAAACCACGACCAAGACGGAATTATCTGGCCGCTCAACATCGCCCCCTTCCACGTGGCCTTGCTGACCTTAAACACCAAAGACCAAAACTTGATGGAAGTATCAGAAAAACTCTACCAAAGCCTAGAAAAAGACCATATCGAAGTCTTATGGGACGACCGAGACGAACGCCCAGGAGTGAAGTTTAAAGACGCGGATCTAATTGGGTTACCTTATAAATTAGTGGTGGGGAAACGCTTTTTACAAAACGGGACGGTGGAATTGAAAGAACGCCGTACCGGAGAGACCAAGATCCTAAAACCCCAAGAGGCTGTTTCGTTTCTCAAAGAGGAAATAGAGTCTAAAAAAGCGGAGGGCTGTGCACGATAAAAAGCATCAATTCCTGACCACCATTGTTGCGCACCGCGTGCTCTTCTTGGGGTAAGACCAAAATATAATCTCCCGGGCCCACGGGGATCCAGTTTCCGTTAACCAAGGCCTCCCCGTGGCCCTCTACTACATAAATCGAATCCAACTGGACATCATGGGTGTGCACGGGGATTTCCACGCCGGGAGCAATTTTCAAGATGGACACACTCATGCGGTCGGTCTTCGCCGAATCAACCAATACAGCAATCTTTACCCCAGAAAACTTGGGATGATCCTCAAATTTTATGTCCTTTGCTGCCCAAGAATAGGCCATATTCTCCTCCCCAAAGCTAGTTGTGGGCCAAATCGTCAGGCCGGTCAAAACACTTAAAACGCATGGTAAAACTCGCCCGGCCCTGGGTAGACGAACGGAGATCCGTAGAGAAACCAAACATGTTAGCCAGAGGGACCACGGCCTGGACCACCTGCACCGGCCCGCGCGTTTCTATTTCTAAGACTTGCCCCTTCCGGGTATTTAACAAATTTATGACCTCGCCCAAGAATTCCGCGGGAGCTACTACTTCTACTTCCATAATAGGTTCGAGAAGCAGGGGACGGGCCTGTCTAAAGGCCTTCTGGAGAGCAGCCACGGTAGCGGCCCGCGCCGCCACTTCGTGAAACACCCCGCCAGGAAAAGCAATATCCAAGAGCGTTACCTCGGTATCCACCACCGGATAGCCGTATATAATCCCTGCCTGAAGGGCCTTCTCCACTGTGTCTACCAAAAGGCTTGCCTTCTCTGGCGACAGCCTCTCGTGAGGGATAAGAGAGGCAATCAAATTACCGGCTCCCCGGGGGCGAGGCCGCACCCGCAATTTCACCTCGGCCATTAAGCGCTCCTCGCCTACCTGGCGATCAAATATTTCGTTTGCCTCCGCCTCTTTACTTATGGTCTCCCGGTACACTACCTGTGGTTTGCCCACCGATACCTCTACCCCAAATTCACGACGAATACGCTCCAACAGCACCTCTAGATGCAACTCTCCCATCCCCGAGATGATTCTCTGCCCGGTGTCCTCGTCTTCTTTTACACGAAAAGTGGGGTCTTCCTCCTCAAGCTTGGCCAAGGCCGCTTCAAGCTTTTCTTCCTCCGCACGGGTCTTTGGTTCAACGGCAATGGAGATTACCGGCTCGTAAGTCCCGATGGTCTCAAGGAGGATAGGGTGTGCTGGATCACAGAGGGTGTCTCCGGTACGGGTATATTTCAACCCCATCACCGCCACGATATCGCCTGCTCCGGTACGATCCAGACGGAAACGCTTATTGGCGTGCATGCGGAAGATCCGGGCAACTTTTTCACGTTTTCGTTTAGTGGCGTTAAGCACCGCGTCGCCCACTTCGAGCACCCCAGAATAGATCCTTATATAGACCATTTTACGGCCTTCAAACATCTGTACCTTAAAGGCCAGGGCTGAAAACGGGGCCTTTTCCTCGGGGGGACGAAACTCTTCCTTCCCCGTCTCGGGATTAATACCTTTTATAGGGGGAATGTCCAAAGGCGAAGGGAGATAGCGTACGATACCATCAAGGAGGGGTTGTACCCCCTTATTTTTCAGGGCCGAACCAGCAAAAACCGGTACGATGTCCAGGGCTAAAGTCCCCTGACGAATGAGTTTGTGTATTTCTTCGGGGCTAAAGGGCTCTTCGGCAAGGTATTTTTCCAAGGCAGCCTCGTCAAACTCCACCACGGTCTCTAAGAGGTCCTTGTGCAGACGAGACACCTCATCTTGCATCTCCGCAGGGAGGGGATGATAAGTATATTTCTCCCCCAGACTTTCTTCCTCCCACAGGATCAACTTCTTTTGGACTACATCGATGACCCCTTGAAAATCCTGTGCAGAACCATAGGGCATAGTAATAATTACAGGCCGTGCGCCCAATTTTTCCCGCATCTGTCGCACGGTTCTCCAAAAATCGGCCCCTATACGGTCCATCTTATTGACAAAGGCGATCTTGGGGATACCGAATTTTTCGGCCTGGTGCCATACGGTCTCTGACTGGGGCTCTACTCCCCCTACACCGCAAAATACTCCTATGGCCCCATCGAGCACACGCAGGCTGCGCTCCACCTCCATGGTAAAATCCACGTGCCCCGGTGTGTCTATGAGGTGAATTTCACAATCCCGCCAGTAACAAGTGGTACAAGCCGCCGTAATGGTTATGCCCCTTTCTTGTTCCTCGGGCAGGTAATCCATGGTGGCCTGGCCTTCGTGCACCTCCCCAATACGATGGATCTTTCCGGTATAGTAAAGAATACGTTCGGTAAGAGTAGTCTTGCCGGCATCGATGTGGGCAATAAGACCAATATTTCGGATCTTGTTAATCTTTCCTTTAACGCTCATCTCTGGCATATTACCTCTGGGTAAATAATGGGCAATATGGAGTAAAAAGCAAGATGCCAAGTCCTTATTTTATCTTTTTAGTGGCCTACTTGGTAGGCTCTATACCAACGGCTCTTTTAGTAGCCCGTCCCTTTGGCCTTGATCCACGCCAACACGGGAGCCGAAACCTGGGGGCTACCAATGTGGCCCGGCTTTTGGGGAAAAAGTGGGGGTTAGTAACCCTCTTAGGAGACATGGGTAAAGGAATAATACCCATGCTCTTGGCCAAACATCTGTTTTCAAGTGAGCCACAAGCCGCGTGGTTGGTAGCAGGGGCCGGTTTTTTTGCCTTTTTGGGCCATCTATTTCCTTTATACCTGGGTTTTCGCGGGGGCAAAGGGGTAGCCACGGCCGCTGGTGTTTTCCTGGTCCTCTGCCCCCTGGCCATCGTCATAGACATATTGGTCTTTATCCTGGTGGTAAGGTTTACCGGCTACGTATCTGTAGGGTCGTTGCTTGTGGCTGCTTTAACGCCCCTGCTTGTGCGTATATTCTGCCCCGAGCCAGCCTACTTTTGGGTATGTTTGGCTATGGCAATACTGATCTGGATTCGCCACCAGGCCAATATAAGAAGGCTTTTGCGTGGAGAAGAAAAGACCTGGAAGAAAAATGCCTGAGACAAAGCGCTACGAATTAGCCAATTTGCGCCCTTGGGCCCTTTTTCTGCTGATTTTCCTCTTTGCCCTGTTGTTTCAAGGCAGCCGTGGGCTCTACGATCGAGACGAAACCCGTTATGCAGAAGTGGCCCGCGAAATGCTCATGACCAAAGATTTTGTTATCCCCCACCGGGGGCTTCGGATCCACCTTACCAAACCTCCTCTCACCTATTGGGCCCTGGCGGGGAGCATGAAAGTCCTTGGCGTAAATGAGTGGGGTACCCGGTTACCCAACGCCCTGGCCTTTTCTCTAACCGCCCTATTGTGTGGTCTTATCGCCCAAAGTCTGTGGGGAAGACGCCAGGAAGGGCTCTGGGCCACCCTCATCTATGTTACCACCCTGACCCCCTTTGTAGCAGAAAACATCGTCACCACCGACACCTTACTTGTCCTTTGGGAGACCTTAGGCGTATGGGCCCTGGTCCAAGGTCTGCATAAAGAAAGGGCCCACCACTGGTTCGTCCTCCTTTGGGCCGCCTGGGGACTGGCCTTTTTTACCAAAGGCCCTGCCTTGATCCCCGTGGTAGCGGCCTTTTTGATATTTTATCTACGCCACAGGGGACTCTTTCCTTGTTTTCCCTTGCCCCTGGCCGGAGCCCTGCTCTTTTTTTGGCTGGGGCTGTGGTGGTACGTCTACATATGCCTGTTCCACCCCCAGGCCTTCTCTTTCTTCTGGGAAGAACAAATTATGGGCCGTGTGGCCGGACATTTCCAAAATTCAGCCTGGTACGCCCCTTTTTATCTTTATCTACCCCTGGTAACCCTGGGGGCCCTGATCTGGTGGGCCTTTTGGGCCCGAAAGCCAAAGGCCGCCTTAGCTTTCTTGGACGGCATACGCAATGATTGGCGAAAAGAACTGGTTGTTTTGTGGTTTCTGGTACCCCTGCTGGTCTTTTCCATAGCTCGCTCGAGGCTTCCTCTCTATATTTTGCCCTGTTTTCCACCCCTTGCCGTGGCCACGGCCCCATTCTTTACCCGAAACTATACCTTTTCTTCGGGGATACGTCGGCTGTTACTGGCCTGGATTTTCTTCCTCCTAGTGGGCAAGGCCCTGTGGGCCCAAATCCCCGTCCCCCAAGACGCACGTCGTTATTCCCAAATTGCCCAGCCTCTTTTCTCCCCAGGGGCTTGCTTAATAAGCATCGGAAATGCCCGGGGCGACGGATTGGCCTTTTATACCAAGGCCCCCTGGATCCATCTCAAGGGCTTTGAAGAGTTCTGTCCGCAACGTCTGCCCCACCTGCTTGATACACCCTACACAAAAAACTGTCGGGTATGGCTACTCTTATTGAGCCGAGAACAACTCAAGCACAGACCTTGGTTGAGGCCCCAAGGTCCCTTTAAAGTACTGCCTACACGAAATGTCCTTTTTCGCCTCTCCCGGGAGGAACTTTTGTCCTTGGCCCGAGACCACCGTTAATAGTTCTCAATCCCGTTGGGTTCAGGTAAGGATTAAATAAAATGGGGAAACAAATGTTGGTGTTTATCGGTACCTCAGGGTGGAATTATCCGCATTGGCGAGGAGTATTTTATCCACAACGCTTGGCCTCAAGGGAATGGTTGTCTTATTACGCCTCTTATTTTAACACCGTGGAGGTAAACGCCACTTTTTACGGCACGCCCAAAGAGAAAACCATTAGGCGCTGGTGTACCAGTGTCCCCGACCAGTTTATTTTTGCCTTAAAGGCCCATCGCTTTATTACCCACGTGCGACGGTTGCGTAAAGTAAAAGAGCCTCTTAGACGCCTTTATGCCCTGGTAGAGCTCTTTGGGCCTAAGGCAGGGCCCTTATTGTTTCAGCTTCCACCCACTTTGCGTTTTGATCCCTCCCTTATAGAAGACTTTATTGCCTTGCTGGACCTTCGCTTCCCTACGGCCATTGAGGTAAGGCATATCAGCTTTCATGACGAGCGCTTCTTTGCCTTGCTCCGTAAGGCCCGAATTGCCCTTTGTATTTCGGATACCGCCGGTAAATATCCTTCCCTCATAGAAGAGATAACCGCCCACTTTGTGTATATACGCCTGCACGGTTCGCCAGAGTTGTATCAGTCTCCTTACCATACAGAGGAATTAAGGATATGGGCCCAAAAAATTCTTAGATGGCAACGACCTGCCTATGTATATTTTGACAACGATGCCTTGGGGTGGGCCCCTTTGAATGCTTTAGAACTAAAACAGTTGCTGGGACAAAAGACCAAACCCTTACCCGCCCCTCTTGGGCCTCTTTCGGAAAAGGAAATTCAGGATTAGCATAAAGGCATGCGACGCCGTGGACCAACCATACCAGAAATAGCCCAAGCCATAGGACAAAAACTTACGCGCCCTGTACGTCTGATGGAAGTCTGTGGCACACACACCGTAAACATCTTTCGCTTTGGCTTGAGAAGCCTCTTACCCAAAGAGCTAGAACTGGTTTCTGGCCCCGGGTGCCCCGTGTGTGTAACTCCTACGCGAGAAATAGATTTCCTCGTAGAGGTTGCCCGACTCCCCCAGGTAATATTGGCCACTTTTGGAGATATGCTTCGGGTGCCGGGTTCGCAATATTCTTTGAAGGACTTAAGGGCCCAAGGGGCGGCAATCAAAATGGTCTATTCTCCCCTGGACACACTGGAGCTGGCCGAAAAAACCCCCGACAAATACGTGGTCTTTGCCGCTGTAGGATTTGAAACCACGGCCCCGGCCGTGGCGGTGACTGTGTTAGAGGCCCAAGAAAGGGGGCTTAAAAATCTCTTCTTCGCCGTCAGTCACCGCACCATGCCTATGGCCTTAAAGACGTTGCTCTCTTCGGGAGAAGTACACATAGACGGACTAATTCTTCCCGGCCACGTGAGCACCATTGTTGGTGCCCGTACTTTTGAGTTTGTCCCCCAAGAATTTGGCTTACCCGCCGTGGTTACGGGTTTTGAAGCACACGATATTATGCAGGGCATATACATGCTTATAAAGCAAATTGCTGAAGGACGGGCTAAACTCGAAATCGAATACCGCAAGGCAGTAACTTGGCAGGGAAATCTCATGGGGCAACAATTAATGCACCGGGTCTTTGAACCCTGTGATGCCTGGTGGCGGGGGTTGGGGTTAATACCAGGCAGTGGTCTGAGACTGCGTCCTGCATATCAGGCCCTAGATGCCCAGGCCCAACTTGGCGTTCAGATACCAGAAGGGGAAGACCCCCCAGGTTGTCGTTGTGGAGATATCCTCTGTGCCCGAGCCAAACCGATAGATTGCAAACTTTTTGGCAAGGCCTGCACCCCTGAGCACCCCAAAGGCCCTTGCATGGTATCAAGCGAAGGCACCTGTGCGGCTTGGTATGCCTTTTACGACGAAATCGCCTAGTCCTCTAGGGTAAAAATTTCTGCTGCTTGTTAGGAAGTCCTCTTCTTTAGATGTATCAAGAATTCTTTGTTACCTGCTGGGCCTCGTATAGGGCTTTCCGTAAGGCCCAATACTAAAAGCCCCTGTTTTCGGGCAAAGGAAGTGATCTTTTCCAGCACCTTTTGGTGCAAAAGGGGATCTCGTACCACGCCCTTTTTCCCCACTTCTTTGGGCCCCACTTCAAACTGAGGCTTTATAAGGGCTACAATATCGGCCTGGGGTTTCAATAAAGAAATTACGGCGGGAAGGACCTTGGTAAGAGAGATAAAAGCGACGTCAATGGTGGCCAAATCTGCCTGCTCGGGGAGATCCTGAGGAGTTAAATAACGGGCATTTATGCCTTCCATATTGATTACCCGAGGATCTTGACGAAGCCGCCAATGAAGTTGCCCGTGGCCCACATCAATGGCGTAGACCTTTTGGGCCCCCTCTTGGAGGAGACAGTGGGTAAAACCACCGGTGGAAGCCCCTATATCGATACAAATTAACCCCTGTACTTTAAGACCAAATTCTTTCAGGGCGTGGGCAAGTTTAAGGCCCCCGCGCGAGACAAACGGACAGGCAGACCCACGTATTTCTATCTTGGCTTCCTGAGAGACTTGCGTACCAGCCTTGTCCACCCGTTTATCGTTTACGTAAACAAGACCCGCCATAATCAGGGCCTGGGCCTTTTTACGCGTCTCGGCAAGGCCCCTGCGAAGCAAAAGTTTGTCAAGACGTTCCTTGGAAGCCTTGGACATAGTCTTATTATTAACCCATTTTCCCTAAAGCATCAGGGGGGCTTCACCGAAAAGAATAAGGCAAACAGAAAAGGCGGGAGGGAATATGTTGAGACGTTTGATTTATGTTTTATTGGGCCTTTTGGCTTTTTGGGGCTTTTTGCCCGGGTTTTTAGGCTCAAAAATCCCGGTTCTCTTAAAAATTTGGCCTTGGTTGAATTTGGGTGGCCTTGGGTTCCTCTTCTGGTATCTATGGCAAGACGAAAGACAGGCCTTTATAGTGGCCGAAAGGATCAAAGATTATCATCAAGGTATCTTCCGTAGACCAGTAAGGACCTCCAGGGCCATTTTTAGACCCCTCGTGACCAATATAAATGGTTTGGCCTTGGTAGTAGGGACACAGCTTAGTACCCTGAATCAACAAGCTCGAGTCCTTAGTGAAGTGAAAGACTTTGTCGGCACCTCGGCCCAAAAAACGATTGCTTACGCCCGTCATACCGAAAGCTTGGCCCAAGACATGCTTTCTACCGCCACCTCTTCGGCCAATGACGTAGAAACACTCTCGCGGGCCATGGAAGACTTACGCACCGCAGCCTCTGAAATCGCCTCTAGTATTACCGAAACGGCCCAAAAGACCTCTCAAGCCCGAGAAAGAGCGGTAAATGCCCGAGAAACCATAGAAAAGCTCCTGCAGAGTTCCGAACAGATCGGAAAGGTAGTAAAAGTCATCAATGATATTGCCGAGCAAACAAATTTATTGGCACTTAACGCCACCATAGAAGCTGCCCGTGCTGGCGAGGCCGGTAAAGGGTTCGCGGTGGTGGCCAACGAAGTTAAAGAATTGTCACGCCAAACCAGCAAGGCTACCGAAGAAATAGCCAAACTCATAAGCACTATCCAAGAAGACACCCGTCAGGCTGTTACAGCAGTCGAAGATATCACCAATGGGGTGCTTGAAATAGATGATCTGGCCAATACTATTGCCTCTGCCAGTGAAGAACAGAGTGTAACTATTGCTGATTTGACCGATAATATAGCCCGTGTAAAAGATATGACGGAAAACACACAAAAACACGCCCAAGGACTCTTAGAATACGTACGAGATTTTAACCGGCTCCAGACTCAGTTGGAAATGTCCCATACTTGTGTAAGCAATATTGCCCTCCAGAACGAAATGCTTCTTTCTAGACTGTCTTTTTACGAAAGTGCCTTTACTAAAGAGAGTCAACGCCTCTCTACCGAAACCAAGGCCTTACTATTGTTGTTAAAACATTACGAATGGATAAACACTTTGGTCAGTGGTCTTATCCAGGGTAAACCTCCAGAAGTAGAAACCCAAGCAGCCCAATGTCCGTTATCTAACTTTTTAGATGCTCAAAAAGGACATATGGATCACCATCTCCTAGAAGAAATAAAGAAATATCATCAAACTTTGCATCTTTCGGCAGAAGCAATAAGGACTCACTTGAGCAAAAGGGAACTGGACAAGGCCATAGAAGTCTTTCGTTCCCAAACAGAGCCCTCTTTTGTGGGTTTTGTCCAAAATTTTATGCACATTATGGGGAAAGACGCCAATAAGCGGCTGGAGACCGAACCAGAAGAGGAAGAATTTATGCCCTGGGGGCCGGAACTAGAGATAGGAATCAGGGAAATAGACCATCAACACCAAAAGCTGGTTAACATGGTCAACACCCTATACCGGGCCGTAAAGCAAGGCCATGAGCGAGAATACGTGGGCAAACTACTGGCCGATTTGGTCTCTTATACCGACTATCACTTTAAGACAGAGGAACGCTATTTTGATCAATTTGGTTATCCAGAAAAAGACATCCACAAAGAAATACACCGTCATCTAGTGGAAAAAGTCATGGATTTTAAGGAAAAATTCCAACGCGGTGAGGTCAGTATATCTTTTGATCTACTAAGTTTTCTGAAAGATTGGCTCCAAAACCACATTGGGGTCACGGACAAAAAGTATGGTCCCTTCTTGAAAAGCAAGGGTTTGCGTTAAAGAGGACCGGGCCCGGGGCACATGTGCCAGGGCCCTCCATTAAAAATTTTCTTAAAGGGCCAGAGTCTCGGTGATGAGCTGACGAAAAGAACTGATAGTTTGGGCGTAGTCCTTGGTACCAAAAATAGCTGAGCCGGCCACCAAGATATCCGCCCCGGCCTCGACCACTGCCGGCAGAGTATTCAGATTGACCCCCCCGTCTACCTCAACGGGGATATCCCTTTGATGTTTTTGCAACCAACTTTTTAGGGTCTTTATCTTATCCAATACAGAGGGTATGAGACGTTGCCCTCCAAAACCAGGGTTTACACTCATTATCACTATATAATCTAGCTCATCCAGGACATATTCCAGCCAGGATAACGGTGTAGCTGGGTTTAGAGCTACACCTGCTTTTTTGCCCAACTCTTTGATATGGCCCAGGGTGCGGTGTAAATGGATACAGGCTTCGGCGTGTACGGAAATCCAATCGGCCCCGGCTTTGGCGTAATCTTCTAAATATCGATCAGGGTTTTCAATCATGAGGTGCACATCAAAGGGAAGCTTGGTAAGCTTACGTATGGCCCTGATCACCAGGGGACCAATGGTCAAATTAGGGACAAAACAGCCGTCCATTACGTCTATATGGAGGACATCTGCTCCTGCTTTTTCTACCGCCCGGATTTCTTGACCCAGGTAAGCAAAATCAGCCGAAAGGATAGAGGGTGCTATTTTTAGCATAGCCATTACTCCGACTTAAGCCCGGGGAACAAGACGATCTTTTCTTTATTGTTTTGTTTGCGTGGAGACTGGGGTGGGGTGGGTTCTGGAGGCTCTGGTTTAAAAGGCAGTCTATCCTGGTATTGTCTTAAGAGATTGGGCGGGACTTTGGTAGTATACCAAACAACATTGGCCCGTTGGACTACAACATGCTCCATCATAAGGGGAATAGCCTGCCACCCAGAGGCATCAATAGCTACCACCGCGGGCCATTCCAAATCGAAAAATTCCCTTTTTTCCAGGACAAAAGTCAAGGATTCTAGGCCATGGTTATAACACACCAGGCCTAACATCAGACCAGTGGTCGTTTGCAAAAGTACTGGTTCTTTACGAGTGGCCTTTAAAAGCATGTTTTTAACATAAACAACCTTAGCGGATATGCAAGATTACAAAAGCCCTCTTTGCCTTTTTGTAATCGACCTCATACGAATAGCTCTTAAATCCCTCTGGGCTCTGGAGGGAACAATAATTTGTTGCCTGGGAATAAGGCTGAAAATAGTCAAAGTCTAGACGGAGAGATAAGCGTAGGGAGGGGACCTTTATTAACACCAAAAAGTCCTGTGTTTTCTCAGGATACTCCACCACCAATAACCTGGTAGTCCCTTGCCATATTACTATTTGCTGAAGTCTTCCAGCCTTCCAGACCAAACGGCCTTCAAGGTCTTGATGGTGGAAATAGGCCCAAAGGCTATTATTTCGTTTTTCGGCCCTATAGACCCAGGGTCGCCAAAAAGGGGGTAGAGCCCTAATCAACAGGTAAGGTAGGGCTTGGGACAGATCTCCTGGCAAGCGAAACAAAAATTGGTAAGAGGCCCTTTGGGGAAAATAGACTACTCTAAGGTCCTTACCCTTCCAAACCCCTTGGAGGATAGTAAGGCCCCAGGGGCTAGGGGCTTCAAAGTAAATACACTTTAGAGGGTCCCCTAACAGATAAACCCTTCCTTTAAGGCACCGGCCAGGAAAACTCAGCTCGTAACGGGCACTGGCCCTAAAAAGAACAGTCCCAGGCCAGGGAAGTGATTCTTTGGGGACGGAAGGGCCCCTTAGAGCACAGCCACTCAAAATTAGGAAGAGCAAGACAATTTGGCGCACAGATTTTTGATCTTTTCTTTTAAGCGTTTTTTTAGGAGCCTTTTGGGCCCATAGGTAAGGGCCTTGCGATAAGCCCTAAGGGCCTCTTTATCGCGACCTAAGGCTTTAAGGATATCTCCTTTGTGTTCGTAAATAATGGGGTCATCCGAGACCTGTTTTAAGGCCTGCTCAATTATCTTTAGGGCCTCTTGATATTGTCCCTTTCGATAGTATACCCAGGCCAAACTGTCTAAGATGTAACCATCATTAGGTCGATATTTGAGGGCCTTTTTAATCAATTGCTCTGCTTTATCAAGCTTTATACCCAGTTCGGCATAGGTATAGCCTACGAAATTCAAAATGGTGGGATTGTCAGGTTGCTTTTGAAGTATAGGTTCGATTAGTTTTAGGGCCTCCTGGCTTTTACCAAGACAAGTCAATAAGAAGGCCGCCGAAATCTTTAGATTAGGATCTTTAGGAAAGAGCTTAAGGCCTTTTTCCACAAACTGGTAACCCAGGTCACAACGATCCAGATCCTCAAAGATATTCCCGGCCAAGATATACAGATCTTTGTTGTGGGGGTCTTTAGCCAGGGCCTTTTTTAAGAGCCGGCGTAGATGAGAGACGTCTTTTTCAAGATGGGCCAGACGACGCAAAGCCAGGGGAAATATCTTGGCTTTTGGCGAGATTGCTTGGTATTGCCTTACGGCCTCTGCTAACCTACCAGTTTGTTCTAGGGCCACCCCTAAATAAAACCTGGCCATATCATTTTGGGGATCTCTCTTTAAGATGTCTTGTAAAATGGCCTGGGCCTTGGTGGGTTGGTTTAGGTCAAGCAGAATCAAGGCTCGTCGCAAATCAAGTTGTACCTGAGGCCCTAGGTGCTGTTCTAAGGCATCAAGGAGCTTCAGGGCCTCTTGGTAACGATGTTGCTGAAGATAGAGTTGATATAACGATTGTTCGAGGTGGTAATTATGAGGAAAATTTTTAAGGGCTTTTTGGTATACTTTCTCAGCCTCTTTATTTTCTCCCAGTTTTTGCAGGAAATTGCCGTATTCTAGGACCCATTGAAGTTCATCAGGGGCCAGTTCTAAGGCCTTGGCATAGGCCTTTTGGGCCTTAGAAAAGTCTCCCTTCTCTCGATAGAGACGGGCCAACTCTAGCCACAAGGAAGCCACTTTAGGTCTTTTTTTCAGGAGGCTTTTGATCTTGTCAATGGCCTGGTCTAGACGCTTCTCCTGCATATAGATCATGGCCAAGACCTGAAGGGCCTCCAGATTATCGGGATCTTTTTCCAGCAGTGTTTCCAGAGTCTCTATAGCTCTTGCCTTGCGCCCCTGCGCCAAATAAAGCTTGGCCAAAATAAAACGTATCTTTGAGTCCTTGGGATCAACCCTTAAGACCTCTTGAGCCAAATTGATAGCCCGCTGATATTTCCCCAGTTGGGCGTAAACTTTTACTAATTCCCGACGGGGAAAAAGGGCCTCTGGATCACAATTAAGGGTCTTTTCTAGCTCTTCCGCCCCTCTCTCTAGGTCTCCCTTATTCAGGAGGGTCTCCCCCACTAAAAAATGGTAATAGGCCACTGAGCGGGGACAAAGGAACCCCCACGCGGGTAGGGCCCAAAATATCAAAAAAGAAATGCTAAGAGCCTTCCAAAGCCAAGGGATAATTTTCTGCATCTGGTAGCCTCTCTTTGAGATATTTGCGCAATTTTTTTAAGAGACGTTCTTCTATTTGGCGTACCCTCTCTCTAGATATACCAAAACGCTTTCCTATTTGGGCCAACGTCAGGGGATCTTCGGCCAATAAACGTTCATAAAATATTACCCTTTCTTTGTCTTTTAAATCCTTACCAAACTCTTCCAAGATTTTACGCAAACGTGTTAGAACCTCGTCTTTAGCCACAATATCTTCCACCATAGGTGTAGGAGAGGCCAAAAAATCGCGGTGCAGTTCGTCGGAATCTTCTTTTATAGGGGCATCCAGACTGATCTCAGAGGCGTTCATCCTTTGTTCCATCTCTATCACGTCTTCTTCGCGTACGTTTAACCGCTTAGAAATGAGCTTGGGTACGGGCTTAAACCCCAGGGCATCTAAACGGTCTTTTTCTTTCCTAAGGTTATAAAATAGCTTTCGTTGGGCCTGAGTAGTGCCTATTTTTACCAGGCGCCAGTTATCCATGATAAATTTAAGAATATAGGCCTTAATCCAAAAAGAGGCGTAATAGGAAAACTTAACTCCCCGGTAGGGATCAAACTTCTTTACCGCTTGCATTAAGCCCACATTGCCTTCTTGTATGAGATCAAGAAAATTTTGCATCCAAAATTTCTGAAAATCTAAGGCTATTTTGACTACCAGACGCAGGTTAGAGGTAACCAGGCGGTAGGCAATCCGGGGGTCTTTTGTCTTGTAATATTCTTTGGTTAATTGTTCCTCTTCTTCCCGCGACAACAGGGGAAACTTGCTTATCTCTTTCAGATATTGCTGTAAAGGATCCAGTAAAACGGGAGAAACACTTTCGCCTTCAGCCAAAGCGGGTAAAGAAACGGATCCCTTAGTTGAATTATCCTGTAAATCCTTTTGTTCCCGGGATTTTGTCTTTCGCACCTCTTTTTTTTGTTTCGGTCGGGACCCAGGTTTTTCTGCTGAGGATGGCTCTTTTACTTTAAGACTCTTTATTTTAACCGACATCACCGCTCCTTTCTTTATGTTCGCCCCTCTGAGCCCTTATCGGACGCCAACCCCTCTTTTTGAGATAGACCTGGATGGCCCCTATGGCAGCAGGGGTAACCCCGGAAATACGCAAGGCCTGACCTAGTGAGCGAGGACGTATCTTGGAGAGTTTTTCCCGAATTTCGGTAGAAAGCCCTGGTATTTCCCAATAGTTGAGGTCATCGGGCAGATACATGGCCTCCCAGCGTTTGAAACGTTCTATCTCTTGGCGTTGGCGATTAACATAACCGGCATACTTGGTTTCAATCTCGATCTGTTGCAAAATGTCCTCGGAAAGCCCTTTTAAAACGGGAAACCGTTGTCGTATAGAGCTTAGCGATACCTCGGGTCGCTTCAATAGATCAAAAAGGGCTACGGGTTGCTTTAAAGGAGAAGAACCTATCTCTTTTAAGAATTGGTTTATTTCTTCTGGACGCACTTTTATTTGGTGCAACTGGTGTATAACCCTTTCCAAGGTCTCTTTTTTGCGCAAAAAACGGGCGTAGTCTTCAGGGCGCACTAAACCAACGCGATAACCTATTTCTGTTAGACGTAAATCGGCATTATCCTCCCGGAGCAAAAGTCGATATTCGGCCCTGGAGGTAAACATACGGTAGGGTTCTTGGGTACCCTTAGTAACCAGGTCATCGATAAGGACCCCTATATAGGCCTGGGAGCGATCTAGGATTAAAGGGGCTTCATCACAGACATACCGGACGGCATTTATTCCCGCAATAAGGCCTTGAGCCGCAGCCTCTTCGTATCCGGAAGTGCCGTTAATTTGTCCGGCCAAAAAAAGGCCCTCCACTAGTTTGGTTTCTAAACTGGGCTTTAGCTGTAATGGGTTTACGTAATCATATTCTATAGCATACCCTGGCCGAAGTATCTCAGCCCTTTCCAACCCCTCAATAGAGCGTACCATAGCCCATTGGACATCAATGGGCAAACTAGTACTAATCCCGTTTGGATAAACTTCTACCGTATCTAGGCCTTCGGGTTCAAGAAAAATCTGGTGCCTCGGTTTATCAGGGAAGCGAAAGACCTTGTCTTCGATGGAAGGACAATATCTGGCCCCCACACCCTTTATCACCCCGGTAAAAAGGGGAGAGCGGTCCACGGCCTGGCGGATTATTTCGTGGGTCTTTTCGTTGGTGTAAGTGATATAACAAGGCACTTGGGGTAAGAGGGGACGTTTACCTTGATTGGCAAAAGAGAAAAGCGGCGGAGGGACATCGCCCCACTGGATCTCTAGCCTAGAATAATCAATGGTCCGTCCGTCCAGCCGGGCACAAGTCCCTGTTTTAAGCCTGCCAATCTCAAACCCAAGCTCCTCTAGACATACCGAAAGTTTATTGGAAGGAGGATCCCCCATACGCCCCGCAGGAAAATTTTTAAACCCTATATGTATGAGCCCCCTCAGGAAAGTCCCTGTGGTAATTATCACCGCTTGAGCCTCAAAGATTTCGCCTATAGAGGTTTCTACCCCGACCACTCTACCGTCCTTTACCAAGATGCGATCCACCATAGCCTGCTTAACGGTAAGCTTCGGGGTGTTTTCCAGGACGTCTTTCATATAAGCCTGGTATCGCCAGCGATCAGCTTGGGCCCGGCTAGCCCTTACCGCAGGGCCTTTGCGGGTATTAAGTTTCCGGAATTGGATACCAGTGGCATCAATGGCCCGGGCCATTTCTCCCCCAAGGGCGTCGATTTCCTTTACTAAATGGCCTTTGGCTAGCCCCCCGATAGCGGGGTTACACGACATGGCCCCGATACGGTCGAGGTTAATGGTGAGAATCAGGGTTTCTCTACCCAAACGAGCAGACGCCAAGGCCGCCTCTATCCCTGCATGTCCTGCACCGACTACTATGATGTCAAATTTTTTAGGATAAACAGACATAAAAGATGTCCTTTAAAGCCCTCCGGTTTTATGAATTATTGGCGGACAGCCGAAAAAATGTAATAATATTTTACTAGTTTAAACTAAAACTTAAAGAAGGGTTACTATCTAGGAGCAGCTTATGAAGATTAATCTTTATGGTATACCCCAAAAGGCCATACAGGGAAGGCCCTCTTCAACCGATAAAGGCAAGGCAGATTTTTCGGCTGTGCTAGAAAGGGCCCTGGCTAAAGAACCAGGCCCGGTCGTTTCTCAAGGGCCCAATAACCTTGCTCTCCCTTTGGAGACCAAACAATTAACCCACCAAGTACTGGATTTATTAGAAGCTCTAGCTCGCGATCCGTCCGAAGAGAGCCTAATCTGTCTCGAAAAGTATAGCCAAGCCCTTGCTGATCAGGCCTTAAAACTAGAGCCTTCTAAGGCCCGCGAAGTCATCGAGGAGGTAGCCCTCACCGGGGTAGTAGAGGCCACTAAGTGGCGCATCGGTCGTTATCATTAACTTTTTTATTTTGGGCCTTTTTCTTGACCCAAATTTCTATTTCTTCTAGGCCCATCTTATGGGCCCGGCGGATTTGGAATACTAAGTTATCGTATTCTAATCTTTCGCCTATTCTAGGTATTCTACCGGCCAGCTTTAATACAAAACCGCCTATGGTTTCATAATCTCCCGGAGGTATATCTAGCCCCAGTTCATCTCTTATCCTTTCGATCTCTAACCAGGCCTTTACCAAAAAATGCCCTGGTCCCAGTCTTACATAAGGGGCCAACTTGGGGTCAAATTCATCAAAAAATTCCCCCAATATTTCTTCTACCAAGTCTTCGATGGTAATGATCCCTGAGGCCTGCGCATATTCGTCTACCACTACACACAGACTGCGGCCCTCGCGTTGCATCTCCGCGAGGAGTTCTGCCGCGGGTTTTGTTTCGGGCACATAAAGCACTTCACGGACAAAACGCCTTATAGACTGCGGCCCCGGGGGGAGGTCTAAAAAATCCATGGCCATGATAAATCCTACAATGTTAGATAGATGTCTGCGATAAACTACCAGACGGGAAAAACCCGTGGACACAAACGCCTGTAAGGCCTGTTGAACTGTAGCCCCTTCTTCAATCCCCTTTACCCGAACTATGGGTAACATCACCTGGGCGGCATTTTTTTGGGAAAACTCCAATAATCTCTCGATAAACCGACGTTCGTCAGGATCTAGGGCCTCTTCTGAAGAAACAAGGAGCCTTATCTCCTCTCGGGTTACGGCTGGTAGTTTAGAGCCCTCTTTGACGGCGGTAAAAAGCTTTATCAAGCGGGACACAGCCCATATAAGAGGAAAAAGAAGCCGGGATAAGAAATATATCAAGGGAGCTACCCTGGGGGCCAGGTACTCGGCTCGCTGCTGGGCGAAACTCTTGGGTAGTAGCTGGCCGAAAAGTAACATGGTGGGGGGTAATAACAGGGCCGCAATTAGACTCCCGTAGTGGGGAAAAATATCCAGGAGGAAGGCCGTGGTAAAAACACCGTTACCTATAACCGACACATTCAAACCCAACAGAGTAGAAGTCAGAAGCCATTCGGGGTCATCAAGCATTCTTAGAGCGATACGTGCCCCCCAGCTCTTCTTGGCCCATTGTTTCAGCTTGGTCCTATCGGCGGCTATAAGAGCAATTTCGGCGCCGGCAAAAAAGGCCTCCGCGGTTAAAAAGACCAAAAAAAGGATCACACCGGTATAGATCTTCATGATATCTTTTGGGCCCTTATACGTAACAGGTGGTTTCCCTTTACCTTTTCGGCACTAAAACGGAAGCCATAGGCTTCACAACTAACCCCTTCCCTGGGCAGGGCCCCAAAGAGATAGAGGACAAGCCCCCCCATGGTCTCAAATTCGTCTGAAGGCAACTCTGAACCAGTGAGGCGGTTAAATTCTTCTACCCTCAACCGAGGAGATAGCCTCCAGACTCCCGGCCCCAATTCTTCTATGGGGGCCTCTTTGCGGTCAAATTCGTCATAAATCTCGCCAAACAACTCTTCTAAGACATCTTCCAGGGTAACCAAACCCACGATGGTACCGTATTCGTCCACGACCAAGGCAATTTTTAGATGTCGTTGTTGAAATTCGACCAAAAGCTTGCGTACACGCATGGCCTCAGGGACAAAAAACGCTGGGCGCACCAATTCCGCCAGACGACGTGCTTTGGGGTTTAAACGCCAACGCAAAAGGTCTTTCACGTGTAGTATGCCCTTAATTTGGTCAAGGTTATTTTGGTATACGGGGATGCGCGAATAACCCTTTTCTTTAATGGCAAGGATTATCTCGTGGGATATGGGCTGATCTTCCAAAGCAAAGATATCACGACGGGGGGTCATGATAGCGTTTACCGGGGTGTTTTCCGAGTCTAGGAGTCCGTAAATAAAACGCCTTTCGTGTTCTCGCAAAAAACCGGCCTTATAACCTTCTTCTATCAAAGCCAAGACTTCTTCATCAGAAATACCGTGTCTTTCTGTGAGAGGTACCCCCATAAAGCGTAAAAAGAAGTTGGTAAAAGAGAGAAGAACCACCCGTAGCGGGGTAAAAATAAGGATAAATTTTTCCAAGAGGGGGGCCAACAAACAGGTCATCTTTTGCCGCTTACGGAAACCCAAGACCTTGGGGACAAGATCACCCGCGAAAAACAATACTATGCTCATCACGGGAAAGGCCAACATCTCTCCTCGCGGGCCCAAAAGACCAATAAAGACTACTGTGGCCAAGGAGGAGGAGAGGATGTCGGCAAACTCGTTACCAATAAGTATGGTAGCCAATAACTTGCGCGGGGTACGGAGGATTACAAAGGCCTTTTGGCAAGACTTACGCGGATGCTTTTTTAAGCGGAGTTGATCTATCCTAGAGAGTGAAAAAAGGGCCGTCTCCGAACAAGTAAAAAAGGCTGAAAAACCAATCAGCCCTACAATAGCCCATATCTCCCACCAAAAATAACCGCCTGGATCCATACAAACATTGTGTTATATTCAAAATTTGAACGAAAGAGCCTTACCCTGTGGTAAGGATAAAATCAAGTAAAATTAGCGTTTAATAAATACGAAATCATAAGGATCTATATGGAGCGTAACGGCCTCCTAACTGTTATTAGCGCCCTTCTGGCGGGCTTTATTCTACTCCTTACTCTAAAACTCTATTTACCCTTTTTCCAGCCTATTGCCTGGGCCGCAGTTATAGCCTTGTTATTATATCCCCTTAATCGGGCCCTAAGATCCTTATTAAAAGGAAGGCCTGGTTTAGTCGCCTTTATTCTATGCTTGGGTTTTGTGGCCTTTGTGTTTTTCCCTTTATTGGGGGCCCTCACCAAGGTCACTACCCAATCTATAGAAATTATTTCGGAAGTCAAAGATCAACTGGAAAGCGGAAAGATCTCTCTGGTCCCGGACCCTACGGAACATCCACGGCTCTATGCCCTAGGCCGTACAGTTTTTAAAAAAATTGAAGGTTTCCAACAAGAAATCCAGACTTCTTTGTTAACTGCTCTGTCATGGGTGGGCCAATTTTTGTTGAGCCATGGCACAGTAATTTTTCGCAATACCCTAAAGATCATCCTTCAAGTAGTCTTTATGATAGTAACCCTCTTTTATTTGTTCCGGGACGGAGAAAAATTTTTAGAAGGAACCAAACAACTCCTACCCTTACCCCCCGAGGAGACGGAAAACCTCGTCAAAAAGATAAAGCAGGTCTTGGAAGCCACCCTTTATGGTAGCTTTCTCACCGCTCTAGCCCAAGGGTTGCTAGGTTTTATAATCTTTTTAAGCCTGGGCTTTAGCTCTCCCTTCTTGCTGGGGCTCCTGATAGCCATTGCCTCTTTTATCCCCATCTTGGGCACGGCCGCGGTTTGGGGGCCTGCGGTGGTATATCTGTTACTGCACGGCTCCTATGCCAAGGCCTTGGGGCTTTTCCTATACTCTGCTCTCTTGATAAGCCAGATAGATTCCCTCATTCGTCCCTTTTTTATCAGTGGCCGGACAGAAATTCACAATCTATTCATATTTTTTTCCATCCTTGGAGGATTAAAACTTTTTGGTTTTTTGGGCCTTTTTCTAGGCCCCATTTTGGTAGCCCTTTCTATTTCTGTACTCGATATTTACCGTAGCCGCGTATTAGGGAAGGATTATGCCCGAGTTGCCCGAAGTGGAGACCATACGATACACCCTGGCCCCCAAGATAGTCCACAAGACCATTAAAACCGTAGATATCTCCTTGGCCAAGCTAGTTATCCCTGAGCCCCAAAAATTTAGGGCACAAATACAGGGTAGAAAGATATTAAGGCTCTGGCGCCGCGGAAAATATCTCTTGTTAGACTTATCCGGTCAACTTACCTTGATGATCCACTTTCGAATGACCGGCCAATTGGTCTACTTCCCCCCTTCTGCCCCTCACCCACCCTATACCCATATAGTGTTTACGCTAAACCAGGGGGTTTTGGTCTATGCCGATCTGCGCCAATTTGGTCGGCTAGAATTGCTTCCCTCAAACAAAATAGAAAAGCACCCGATCCTTAGTAAATTAGGCCCTGAACCATTGGGTATTAAGAGAGAAGAATTTGAGGCCCTCTTAAAGGCAAAACGTGTCCTTAAGGCCCTACTCCTTGACCAAAACGTCATTGCCGGCCTGGGTAATATTTATGTAGACGAAATCCTTTTTTGCGCCGCTATTGCCCCCCACCGCAAGGCCTGTAGCCTTTCTCGTGCGGAAATTTCCAGACTATTTTGTTGCTTACAACGCATACTCAAAGAGGCCATCCTCCTTGGAGGATCCTCTGTGCGTAATTACGTTAATGGATTGGGCTATAAAGGGAAATTTCAAGAAAGGCACAAGGTCTATCACCGGCGCGGACAGCCTTGCCCCAGGTGCGGACACGCCATCGTTTATACTCGCTTAGCCGGTCGGGGGACTTACTACTGCCCCCAGTGTCAATATTGATTCTTTTATAGACATGGTTTCAGGCTGGTGCTAAATTATTTAATAGTATGGGTTGCATATGAAACGAAAACATATTGTTCGCCTAAGTGATATCCTAGACCAAATTCAATCTTACCTGCCAGGATGTGATACCTACCTAGTAGAGAAGGCTTATGTATACGCAGCCAAGGCCCACGCCAATCAAATACGTCGCTCCGGCGAGCCCTATTTATCACACCCCCTGGCTGTAGCCTATATCTTGGCCCTGATGAAGCTTGACTTACCCACCATTGCGGCAGGCCTATTGCACGACACCGTAGAAGATACGGATATTTCCATACAAGACCTAGAGCAGATCTTCGGCAAAGAAGTAGCGGAAATCGTCGACGGCGTCACTAAAATAAGCTCTCTCCCCCTAAAGGGCAAAATATACAAAGAGGCCGAAAATTTCCGCAAGATGATTTTGGCCATGGCCAATGATCTACGGGTGGTCCTAGTGAAGCTAGCTGACCGCCTTCATAATATGCGCACCTTGGAATTTCAGCCTGAACACAAACGGCAACGCATTGCCCGCGAAACTTTAGAGATTTATGCCCCCCTAGCCAGTAGGCTCGGTATAGATTGGATCAAACAAGAACTAGAAGACCTTTCTTTTATGTATCTCTACCCCGAAGAATATCGCAAGCTAAAACAAGAGGTAGAAAAAGTAGTAGCTGCACGTCAAAACTTCATTGAAGAAGTAATACAAATATTAAAAGATATTCTTAAGCGAGAAGGGATAGAAGGACGCATTTTAGGACGTAGAAAACACCTTTATAGTATTTTTCGTAAACTACAACGTAACAATCTTTCTACCGATGAACTTTATCTTATATACGATATTATTGGTCTACGCGTAATAGTAAAAGAAATAAAAGAATGTTACGAAGTTTTAGGCATTATTCATTCTCTTTGGCGTCCGATACCTGGACGCTTTAAAGATTATATCAGTCTGCCCAAACCGAATATGTATCAGTCTCTTCATACTACGGTTATCGGCCCGGGGGGCAGACAGATGGAAGTCCAGATTCGTACAGAGGAAATGGATCGTATAGCTAACGAGGGAATAGCGGCACACTGGTTATATAAAGAACAAAAGATAATTTCTGCCGATTCGGCTAAATCTCACCAATTTGAATGGTTAAAGCGCCTAGTAGAGCTCCAGAAAGAACTCAAGAATCCCCGGGAGTTTATTGAATCTCTACGCATGGATCTTTTCCCCGACGAAGTGTATGTCTTTACCCCCAACGGGGACATTAAGGTCCTCCCCCGGGGGGCTACTCCTATAGATTTTGCCTACACTATCCACACCGAAGTAGGACACCACTGTACCAGAGCCAAGGTCAATGGACGTCTAGTACCTTTGGACTACCAACTAGAAACTGGTGATATTGTAGAAATAGTTACCTCTGCCAACCAAAGGCCCCGTCGCGATTGGTTGAAGTTTGTAAAGACTGGACGTGCGCGAAGCCGTATAAGGCAATGGCTGAAACGCGAAGAACATGAACGCATTATGATTACGGGGCGGGAAATACTAGACAAGGAATTTCGTAAATATAAAAGTTCTATAGGGGTCTTTTTAGATAGCCCGCAGGCCCAAAAAGTGGCCAAGGCCTTTTCTTTTAAGTCTGTAGAAGATCTGATCTTGGCGGTGGGTTTTGGTCGTCTTACCCCCTCCCAAGTAGTACGTAAATTTCTGCATTCTCAAGAGGAGAAAAAAGCTCCCGAGGAAGACCTAGAGAACATAACGCGGAAGGCCACTATAACCGAAAAGAGCGACGAAATTTTTTCCGTGGCGGGAGAACACGGCCTCCTCTTTCATCTCAGCCGCTGCTGTAACCCCATCCCTGGAGACGAGGTGATTGGCTACATTACGCGTGGCCGAGGTATTACGGTACACCGCATAGACTGTCCCAATCTCAAGACCCTCGACCCTGAAAGACGTATAGAAGTTAGCTGGGAAACCAACGATGGGGCCGTTTACCCGGCCCGCATCGCGGTCTTTACCATGGATAAAAAGGGGATGTTAGCGGCTATTTCCAGTGCTATTAGTGCCAGTGAAGCCAATATCCTCCAGGCCGACGTCAAAACCACCCCTGATAAAAAGGCCATCTTCCACTTTTTGGTAGAAGTATCAGACAAGGGGCACCTGGATCGTATCTTTACCAACGTAAAACAGATCGAAGGTGTAATTCGGGTACAACGGTTACTTTCTTAACGTACCGCCTTTTGGACCTTGCCGGCCTTTAGACAGCGCGTACACACACGCATACGCTTCACCTGACCAGAGGGGGTCTTTACCCGTATCTTTTGAATATTTGGATACCACCAACGCCCGGCATGTTTGTTAGAATGGCTTACTTTATGACCAGTACGTGGCCGACGACCACAGATTTCGCAGACCTTGGACATGTTTTTTCCTCCTTTTGAGATACATGACTTTGCGTTAACAAAGCGCATTTATAACGAGTATTTTGATTTTAGCAACTCCCCTAAAAATATGGTAAAAGGATTTTATGAAAGGAGAAAGGCGCCATTCCCAAAGGGCCAGGTATGTATTCCAGGTGGATTACAGCACCCCAGAGGCCCTTTTTAACGAATTTGCCGAAGATATAAGTGAGGGCGGGCTTTTTATCAAGACAAAACGACCTTTACCCATTGGTACCGAAATCATCCTGGAATTTATCTTGCCCTTACTCCAGGAACCCATACGTGTACGGGGTCGGGTGGAGTGGCATACTGAACTTCCCTGTGTAAAAAAACGCATCTCGGGCATGGGGGTAAGCTTTCAAGGCCTTTCCGAACAAGATAAAGAAAAGATTAACGCCTTGGTGCGCCAGTTACGTAAAAATAGTCCTGATTAAACAACTAAAGATTAGTACCTTCTTTGGATAAGCACTGGGTACCCTCCTGAGCTGTTGGTTCACAAGAAACGTTTTTAATGCTAAAATTAGCCCTAAATTTTTGTGGGGAGGTCGGCTCATGTTTAGTGTGGGGGATATGGCTGTCTATCCGGCTCACGGTGTGGGTGTGATAGAGGCCGAAGAAACCAAGGTCATTGGGGGCGTAGAAAAGACCTTCTACGTAATGCGTATTTTAGATAACAATATGACGGTACTCATCCCCAAGGATAACATCAATCGTATAGGTCTACGCAATATCATTTCTCCTCAAGAAGTAGAAAAAGTCTACGGAATTTTGAGAGAGAAAGAAGTTAACTTCAACCACCAGACTTGGAATCGTCGCTATCGCGAATATATGGAAAAGATTAAAAGTGGTTCTATTTTCGAATTGGCTCACGTTTTGAGGGACTTACACTTAATCAGCAATGATAAGCAATTATCTTTTGGCGAGCGACGCATGCTTGAGACAGCCAAAAATCTCCTGGTAAAGGAGTTATCTCTAGCAGAAAACAAGGAAGAACAAGAAATCAGTGAAAAGATAGACCGTATTTTGGCCGGTGAGGCTGGGGGTTAATGGGTGTTAAAAAACGCCTTATTAGGCCTTTTTATATTGACCTGTGGCCTGATCGGCTATTTCTCGTTTAATCACTTAGCCCAAATTAATCACAAGGCATGGATGCCCTGGGTGGGCACTTTAGTAGGAGTTTCGATTGCCTGTTCTGCTGTCCTGATTGAACGCTACATCCGAAACGTCCCTTTACCTGTAATCACGGGAGGCACTATTGGCTTAGCCTTGGGCCTCATTGTGGCCCGACTACTTTCCCTGGCCTTTGACCAACTCCACGGAGGTGTATTGGGGGCCTTTCTCTACGTAATGCTATCGGTCTTCTTTGGCTATTTGGGCCTGGCTATTGGGGGACGAAAGTTCTCAGAGCTACAAACCCCTTCGAGATCCTCTAACCTTGGCCACGACCCGGTCTCTAAAGAGCTACAACCCCAACTACGCCCAAAAGTGGTGGATACAAGTGCCATTATAGATGCTCGTCTGGCCGATATGTGTGCTACCGGGTGGATAGATGGCCCTCTTATTGTACCTTCTTTTGTCTTACAAGAGCTACAATACATTGCCGACAGTACGGACCCTCGCAAGAGGACCCGTGGTCGTCGCGGCCTTGAAGCCCTAGAAAAGATCAAAGACTCCAGCAAGGTAAAAGTACGCATTATTGATAAAGACTATCCTCACCTCAAAGATACCGACGCCAAACTAGTACGTCTTTGTCAAGAATGGGGCGCCAAGTTGATCACTACGGACTATAACCTGAACAAAGTGGCGCGGTTGGAAGGGGTAGAAGTACTAAATGTAAATGACCTTTCTCTTGCCTTACGGCCCATTGTTTCTGCTGGAGAAGTGCTACACATCTATCTTGTCAAGGCCGGCAAAGAAAAGGACCAGGCTGTGGGATATTTGGACGACGGCACCATGGTGGTAGTGGAAAATGGCCGTCCGTTTATCGGACAAGAGGTAGATGTGGTAGTAACTAGTCTCCTACAGACCCCCGCAGGCCGCATTATTTTTGGCCAAGTGAAAGAAAAAAAAACGGACAAGGCCGTAGCTTAAGGCAATAAAAAGACATCTATTTCTTCGCCCTGGTATACTCCCTCACTTGTTTCAGGAATACGCAACAGACCATGGGCCTGTGCCATAGAGGAAATTAGGCCTGAAGGTCTAAAAATGGGTTCCGCTAAGAAGCCGGAGTCTTTATCTTCTTTGAGTCGTACCCGTACATAATCTTCTCGCCCCAAGGGTGAGGGAATATTTCTTGTGGCACGGGCCTTTATCTTAGGCAGGGCTATATCCCTTACTTTTGCCCCTTGCAAGTGGAGCAAATAAGGACGCACTAATACGTAAAAAACCAAGAGGGCACTGGCCATCTGCCCCGGCAAACCAAAAACTATTTGGGGGCCCACTTGGGCCACAATGGTAGGTTTACCTGGACGCAAGGCCACTCCGTGGCACAGAAGGCGTGCTCCCGGTAGGCGTTTTATACAACGCAGGGTAAAATCCCTTGTGCCTACCGAGGAACCTCCAGAAATCAATACCACATGAGCCTCGATAAGCCCTTTATTTAGGGCCTGAGACAGGTCTTCTTCCCGATCAGGGACTATACCCAAGAGCAAAGGCTCGCCCCCGGCTTCAAGTACCCCTGCGGCCAAAGAGTAGGAATTGGTGTCTCTGACTTGGGCTAGAGAAGGACTATCTTGAGGAGGAACTAATTCGTCTCCAGTGGAGATAATAGCTACCTTGGGTGGGGAACACACTTTAACATGGGTGAGACCTGCTTGGGCCAACAAGCCTATTTGCCCAGCCTGTAGTTTTGTCCCTTTAGGCAACAATATTTCCCCGGCCCTTATGTCCTCTCCTCGTTGAAGGAGATTTTCCCCAGGGGCTACAGGACGCGTAATTTCTACCAGATCTCCTATTTCTTGGGTGTATTCCACCATGACCACGGCATCTGCTCCAGGAGGGAGCATACCGCCGGTGGCAATTCTTGCTGTCTCTCCTGTTTCAAGCTGAAAATTAGGAACCACACCCATGGGGATATCGCCTTTTAAACGCAAGATTACAGGTTCACTTTCCCGGGCCCCAAAGACGTCTTGGGCCCTTACCGCGTAGCCATCCATGGTAGAACGCGCAAAAGGGGGTAGATCCTCCGGGGCAATTACGTCTTCGGCTAAAAATCGCCCCACAGCCCTAAGAAGGGCTACTTCTTCTTTTGGTAGAGGAGGTAGTAAAAAGAGTTCCTGGTATATTTGATCCACCTTTTTTACCTGGAAAAAAAATTCCATAAAGAGTGACTGATAATTTTTTTGGCATTTTGGCCTATATTAACTCTATTTTAAAACTTATACAAAACCGATTAATTTCTTTGCAAACTATAGAAAAGTTGGCTTTAATAACGCAACAAATCCTAAGAGGAGGTCTTCATGGAGCTACGTCGTCCCTCACAGTTATCCGAAGAAGAAAAAAAGGCCATCTTGCAAAAGATTTTTCAAAAAGATCCTACGGCCTTTACGGCTGACCCAGAAAAACAAAAGCTCATAGGCAACCGTCTGGGTTGGATAGATACCCCCTTGACCATGCGAAGCGCTCTAGAAGAGATAAAAGCCTTTGCCGAAGAGGTCAAGGAACACTTCGATTATGTAGTCCATTGTGGGATGGGAGGCTCAAGCCTCTTTCCCCTGGCTCTAACACGTATTTTTAGCCCTGAACCTGGTTACCCTCGGCTATTGGTATTGGATACCACCGATCCCGAAGAAATAGAGCAAATAGAAAGGGAATGTAATGTTAAACGTACTTTATTTATTGTAGCCAGCAAATCCGGGACCACGGTAGAAACTAACGCGCACTTTCAATATTTTTGGGAAAGGGTAGCCCAAGAGGTAGAGGAACCAGGGGGACATTTTGTAGCCATAACCGACCCCGACAGCCCTTTACATAAGTTAGGTGAAGAACGCAAATTTAGACGCATCTTTTTAAATCCCCCCGATGTAGGAGGACGTTACGCCGCTTTGACCTATGTAGGTTTGGTACCGGCAGCTTTAATGGGGCTTGCCATTGAAAAGTTTTTAGACGCAGCCGAAGAGATGTTGGCTACCTGTTCACCTGATATCCCTTGGGAATATAACCCCGCGGCCTGGCTGTCAGAATACATGGCCGAACATTTCTTCAGGGGGCAAGACAAGCTTACCATTATGGCCGATCCTATCCTACGCCCTTTCACTCTCTGGATAGAACAACTGGTGGCAGAAAGTCTGGGCAAAGAATTTACCGGCATAATCCCCATTGTAGGAGAATCTCCCGGGTCTCCTACTGTTTATGGCCCCGACCGAATCTTTGTCTATTTAGGACTCAGGGGGCGCCAAGATCTCTATCAGCGTCTGTTTGCTGACCTGAAAGACGCACGCTTCCCATTACGTACCTACTGGCTGGAAGACCGCTATGAGCTTGGTGCAGAATGTGTGCGGTGGGAATTGGCCGTAGCCTTAACAGGCATATGGCTCAATCTAAACCCCTTTGACGAACCAGACGTCATTAAAGCCAAGCAAAAGACCAAAGAAGTACTGGAAAATTTCAAAAATACCGGCGAGTTCCCTCTTGAATTCTTCTTAGACGAAGACCTCAACGTAGGCTTTTTATACAGTGCTCCCCTGAAAGTACAGTATCCCCGCCTAAGAGCAGTGGTGAAAAAATTCTTTTTCGACTTATCTCCCTGGGGTTATATTGCCTTTCTCCCCTATCTCCCTTACGATCCAGAGGTAGAAGAGCTTTTTATAGACCTGCGGACGCTCATTAGGGGACGGCGTCAGTGCTCGACCATATTGGGTTTTGGACCTCGTTATCTACACTCTACCGGTCAGCTGTTTAAAGGCGGTCCTCGCTCAGGGCGTTTTTTCATCTTCACGCGTAAAGGGAGACGCGAAGACCAAATGATTCCTGGTTTTGGTTATACTTTTTGGGACCTTCAGTTCGCCCAAGCCTATGGAGATTTCCAGGCCCTAGAAGAGAGTGAAAGGGCGGTTATCCATATCCATATGCAAGAAAACTATAAGGAAGACTTAAAGCGTTTCTACCAATTTATGGAGGAAATTACTCGTCTTTCCGAATTTTAGGAATATGGCTGAGTATTTAAGACAATTTTTTATTGCGCTTCTGCTGCTGATAATCCTACTCTTTGTAGGTACGCTGGGATATTATCTTTTGGAAGGGTGGTCACTTTTAGATGCGTTTTATATGACGGTAATAACTATTTCCACCGTCGGTTTTGGAGAAGTTCATCCCCTTACTAATGCCGGTCGTTTGTTCACCATCTTCTTAATTCTAGGCGGTGTAGGGGTAGCTATTTATGTTTTTTCGGCGGTTACAGAGGTCATGGTCTCTGGACAGATCCAAAACATTCTGGGGCGAAGACGCCTAGAATATAAGATTGAGAACCTTAAAGAGCATTACATCATCTGTGGTTACGGACGCATTGGCCATCATATTTGTCATCTTATTGCCCGAGAACTACCCTTTGTAGTGGTGGAAAACGATCCCGAACGGATCAAGGCCTTGGAAGAAAGTGGATTTATCTTTTATCAAGGGGATGCAACCAACGAAGACATCCTGAAACGCGTAGGCATAGAAAGGGCCAAAGGGTTGGTTGCGGTCCTGGGTTCTGATGCAGATAACGTTTATATTAGCCTTACCGCCAGGAGTCTTAACCCCGAACTTTTTATAATAGCCCGTGCCGATGAAGATCACGTGGTACGCAAACTTCAGCGGGCAGGGGCCAACAAGGTTGTATCCCCTTACCTGATTGGAGCCCGTCGGATGGCCATGACCATATTAAGGCCTGCGGTAACCGACTTTTTGGAGCTAGCCACTCCCGAGGCCAATCTTGAATTGCAACTCGAAGAAGTGCGCATTACCTCTCAGTCTGGTTTAGTGGGTAAAAAACTGATTGAAAGCGGTATACGTCAATTTTCCGGGGCTATTATCCTGGCTGTCCGTAAGATTACCGGGCAGATGATCTTCAATCCCCCACCCGATTATATCATAGAAGCCGGAGATACCCTGGTAGCTCTAGGGGATCGTAAAGGTCTTTTGCGCCTAGAAGAGGTAGCGTCGGGTAAAAAAGGATTAAAAAACTTTAGAAAAAGTTCCTAAAAGACCGAATTCGGTGATGACCACATCCATACGCACATCGTGGGGAGCAAGCGGTAGCTCGGGAAATATTTGACAGGCAAAGGCCAAGGCCGCCCGAGGCACTTCGGGGGCCTTAATTAACAAACGATCGTAAAAACCCCCGCCATAACCTATTCTGCCTCCTAAGGAGTCAAAGGCCACCCCTGGACAAATAATAAGGTCTAGCTCGCTTGGGTCGATCTGGTCACTACGGGGTGAGGGTTCTAAAATCCCATAGGCCCCAGGGAATAGTTCCCCAAAGTGACGTAGACGATGTATAGCCAATTTTTGGAGCCTTACTAGGGTGCGTGGCAAATAGATTTCCTTATTTTGGGCCAAGGCCGCCCTTAACAAGGGCCAGGTCTCTACTTCGTCTCTAAAAGAGGCGTAAAGCAATATTTTTTGGGCCCTGATAAAGGGCAACCATTGAAGGACACGTCCAGTGATACACCGGCTCTTTTGCCAGCGCGCCCGGGGAGAAAGGGTCGCGCGTAAATTCAAGGCCCGCTTTCGAAACTGTATTTTCTGGTCCATAATTTATTACCAAAACACAAAACAAATGACACTTTGCCATTGTCATGGCAAAGCGCCTCTGCCCCGTAATGGCGAGCAAATGCCCATTACGTGTCATGGCGAAGCATGAAGTGCCGGAACAATCTCAGAGTGGATCTAGATCGCCACGGCAGGCTTTGCCCGCCTCACGCCATACAACGACAGGTACAAGTATAGACGCACGGATATACAGATCGCCTTGCCATGACTTTGTTTAGCATAAAAATTGCTTCCGTAATAGTATATGGAAACAAAAAGTTGAGGGGAACACAATGGGTATTGATCTGTGGATATGTTTAGGCATATTTTTTTTGTTTTTACTGTCCTATTTGGGGCTATGGCAGTGGCTGCGCTGGCAAATACGCCTTTGGGAAACACAATTAAAACACTTAGAGCTCAATCTACAGGAATTGGGCCACCAAGTTGTCGATAAAGAGTTGCCCCAGCTACGTCGCTGCCTAGAAGAAACCCGGGCAGAACTCCACCAAATAACTAATATTATCGCTGGTCGACAGTCGGGCGCGGCCATGGAAAGGGCCTTAGAAAAGGCCCTTTCCCTCCTGCCTCAGGGATGGATTTTGCGTAATGTGGACCTAGGCCCTGGGCGCGTAGAATTTGCCCTCAAGCTTCCTGGTGGCTATTTGGTACCTGTGGACAGTAAATTTATTGACCTAGGAGAAGAAAAGATCACGCCTGGGGAGATCAAACACCGGTTAAAAACGCGTGTAGAGGAAGTACGTAAATATCTGACCGACCCCCGTACTATAGGATTTGCTGTGGTAGTAGTACCCGAAGGGGTCTATCCCCTGTGTCGTTCAATATTGGCCTCCCTGGCTGAACAATGTCTAATTGTGGTCTCCCAAAAAGAGCTCCTTCCTGTATTGTCGGCAACATATCTCCTGGCCCAATATTTAGGCATATCTCAAGACCTGGAAGAAACAAAAAAAGAACTCCTCCAGGCCCAAGAGGCCTCAAAGAGAGCTCTGGCCTCCTTGGCCAAACAACAAAACGCCTTGGTCCAGCTAGGAAATAGACGTGAAGAAGTATGGCGGGAATTAGGGCTCATAGAACGAATTTTAAGCCGTCTTACCGGCAAAGGGGCTTTTTAGGTAAAACAATTTGTATAATTTGTTTGCTTTTTGGTATATATTTTGTTAATTCTAACGGTTAGTATCCCTAAAAAGGACAAATTATGGCCAAGAAGATCTTGGTAATCGAAGACGATAAAGAAGTCCTAAAAATGCTCCTGGATTATCTAAAGTTATTAGGTTACGAAACTGAAGGGGCTGAAGACGGACTAACAGGGCTAAAACTTTTGCGCACCGCAAATTTTGATGCGGTGATTACAGATATCACCGTACCCTATGTGAGTGGTATAGGTATTATATCCATCATCAAGAAGGATCATCCTGACATTCCCGTAATTGCTATTACGGGCTTTGGAGCCGAAGTTGAAGCCTTGGCCCAAGAAAAACATGCCGATGTGGTCTTATCCAAGCCTTTTGAAATGAAAGAGCTTAAAAAAATCCTTCAAAAACTGCTCTAGGAGGTAGCCGTGGCCCTAAAAGCCTATATCTTGATTAATACCCAAATAGGTAAGACCTCCCAGGTTGCCCAAACCCTAAAACAAATGCCCGAAGTCAAGAGGCTTGATATCATTATGGGGCCCTACGATATAATTGCGGAAGTAGAAGTCCAAGATCACGATGTGTTGTCCGATATTGTAATAAAGAAATTGCAGACTATTGAACATATTCAACACACCATGACCTGCCCTGTGGTAAAGATAGAAAATGACTAAAAAAACTCACTGAGCCATTGGGCCTGACGTTTTGCTGCTCCGAGGAGGCTTTGCAAGGCCCTCTGAGCACCCAGGGAAGTCTTTTTATATAGTTCTTGGTCCGCTAAGAGTTCTTCCAGGCCAAAGACCAACCCTTGAGGAGAAGACACGGTTAACCCCCCTTTATGTTGTAGGAGGGCCCTTTTTTCTGTCTCGAAATTTTCCATATGGGGCCCGAACAAGACCGGTACCCCAAAAGAGGCTGGTTCCATAGGGTTCTGTCCTCCCTTGGGTACTAAACTCCCCCCCACAAAGGCCACCTTGGCCAGACTATAAAGACCAAATAAAGGGCCGATGGCGTCTACCAAGAGGGTTTTTGCCTGCAGGCCCGAATTTAGAGAAGACCAACGTTGCCACGAAAGACCCCTTTGCCTCAAAGCATTTTCCCAGGAATCAAGGTGGGTAAGATGCCTAGGGACAATGGCAAATTTTATCCTAGGCCTTTGGGCCAGAAGGGCTATGGCCTCTGTAACCGGGTTTTCTTCTCCTCGACGCACACTACCAAAGACGACCAAGGTAGTATCTTGGGCCAGTTTCAATCTTTTCAGAAGGGGCCTTCGGTCCCAAGACTTGGCCCGTTTCCAAAGTAAGTCGTGTTTGGCATTGCCTAAAATAAAGAGCCTTTGAGGGCAGACCCCCAAACGTTTAAACCTTTTGGCCTCTACCTCTCCCACGGCAGCCACGCCGTCCAAACGGGCCAGTAAAGGGGCAAAAAGACACCGGAGCATTAAATATCTGGGATAGCTACGGGCGGATAAGCGTCCATTTAAAACGACTACCTTTGTCCCCCGGTCCTTGGCCAAGGAAATATAACGGGGCCACAGTTCTGTTTCAATCAAGGCCAGCACCCGCGGCGAAAGGCGGGTCAGGGCCCTTTGAACAAAGGGCTTGATATCATATGGAGCCAAGGCTATAGGAAGCCCAAGACTTACTAATAATTCCTGGGCCTTTTTTTTTCCTGTGGGGGTAAAAAGGGTCAAAATGACCCTGAGATCGGGACGCAAAGCGTAAAATTCTTCCATTATGGCCGCTGCTACTGTGGCCTCTCCTACAGAGGAAGCATGTAACCATAGATCTACGGGGCCTGGTAATTCCCCACGACGTTCAGGGACAGGGGGTGAAAAAAAGGCCTTTATCCCTTTACCCGCTAAATCATAAAGCCTTAGCCCGAGGTTCAATGACTGTACCTCCGCTGACGCAAGACTTCAAACAGGGCTACACTACCGGCAACAGATGCATTTAAGGACTCCATTCTCCCCGGCATGGGGATGGCCAGCAACAAGTCGCAGGTCTTTCTTACCAAGGGGCGTATCCCCTTGCCTTCACTACCTACCACCAGGGCTAAAGGGACCTTCAAATCTGCCTCATAGAGAAGGTTTGGGGACTCCCCCGCCAGACCTATGACCCAAAGGCCTTCTTTTTTTAGGAATTCCAAGGCCTGCACTATATTGTTTACGCGACAGATAGCAAGGTGGAAGACGGCCCCTGAAGAGGCCTTGATAACCGTGCCGGTAACGTCTGCACTACGATGTTTGGGGATGATAAGCCCGTGTGCCCCAGCCGCTTCCGCACTGCGTATAAGTGCTCCCAGATTCTGGGGATCGGTAATCCCGTCGGCAACCACCACCAAAGGTAGATCCCCCTTGTGAAGAGCTCTTTTTAGTAACTCCGGTAGCTCAACATAATCAAAAGTACGCAAATAGGCCACCACACCCTGGGTGGTAGCCCCTTTGGGTACTTTGGCCGGATTAAAACGGGATTGGAGCTTAAAAGGAACGTTGTTTTTCTGGGCAAGCTCTACAATGCGGTGGAGTTTACCCTTTATTTGGCCCTTTGCTATAAGGATTTCTTCTAGAGAGTGGGGCCTGGATTTTAGGGCCTCAAGGACAGGATTTATCCCCCAAATGACCTTACTCATGAAAATTTGGCCAAAAGGTCTTGTCTACGAAAGGTACGCTGGCGTTCCGCAAACAGGATAGATTTGAGTTCCTGTAAGGCCTCTTTAAATTTATCATTTAAGACCAGGTAATCAAACTTAGGGGCCTGAGCAATTTCCCCCTGGGCCTGGTCCAACCGTCTCCTAATGGTCAGCTCATCTTCGGTATTTCGTTTACGTAACCTTCGTTCTAGTTCTTCCAGACTAGGGGGTAAGACAAATACCAATACGGCGTCTTGCCCCAAGACCTCCTGTACTTGCGCGGCACCCTGAACATCTATATCTAGGAGGATATCGCGTCCTTGTTTTAGGCTTTCAAGTACCTGCCTCTTAGGGGTGCCGTAAAAATTGCCGTGTACCTGGGCCCACTCCAAGAACTCGCCTCGGGCTATCATTTGTTGGAATTCTTCTGGTGAGACAAAATAATAGTCCACACCATCTCTTTCCCCAGGGCGTGGAGGCCTGGTAGTGCAAGAAACAGAAAAAGTAATATCACGCACCTCTTGCAAGAGATGACGACAGAGAGTTGTCTTTCCGGCCCCCGAAGGGGCCGAAACCACCAGGACTAGACCTCTGCGGGGCATCTAAGCCGCTTTTTCTTTCTTCTTGCGATTTTTTTCGTCCTCACATTCATCAAAGGAGGCTTCCGAATAGGCCTTGATTAGATCCGTGGCTAGACGCTGCGAAATGGTCTCGGCCTGAATGGCGGAAAGTATTACATGGTTGCTATCGGTAATGATTATGGAACGGGTCCGCCGGCCCTGGGTGGCATCTATAAGACGCTTGGATTCGCGGGCCTCTTCGCGTAAGCGCTTCATCGGTGCCGAATTAGGATTCACTATCGCAATGATGCGCTCCGCCACCACCGAATTACCAAAACCAATGTTCAAAAGACGGCATTTACAACTCATCCCAATCCCCCAAATGCAAAATTTTTCTAATTTGGCCGAGATTATAACAAAAATTTAAATTGTCGTCAACGTGTGAAACATTACGCTATTTTTATTCAATGTTTTGCACTTGTTCTCTCATTTTTTCCAGTGTGCATTTTGCTTCGACAGCCAGCTGCGAAATACGGGCCAAGGCGGCCTTATTCGAAAGGGTATTTACCTCGCGAAACATCTCCTGAATTAAAAAGTCCAGCTTGCGACCGTGTGGACCTGGAGCTAGCAGAGTCTTCTTGAATTGTTCGATGTGACTCTTTAGACGATCTAATTCCTCGGTGATATCGGTCTTGTCGGCCAAAATTACCACTTCCTGATGTAGACGGAGGGGGTCAAGCCCTTTGTCAGCCAAAAGTTTGGTCAGGCGTTCCTCTAAACGCTTGCGGGCCCTGTCGAAGGCCTCGCCTTTTAGGGCTTCTATCTTGAGGATTATCTCCTCTAGGATACGTATATTTTCTTTTAAAGTCTGAGCCAGGTAAGTGCCCTCTGTGTAACGCATTTCTTTAAGACCTTCTAGGGCTTTAGTCAAAACCGGGGCAATTTCCTGCCACAGGGCGTCTAAATCTTCCTCGGCTTCTAAAGCACAAAAGACATCCCGCATGCGTAATAAGTCGGAGACCTGCGGTTGTCCGTCTAGAGAAAGAAGCGTCTTTAAAAGGCGCATCTTAGCCACATATTGTGCCGCAAGTTCTGTATTCACGCTCAACTCCTGGCCCCCTGGAGGGGTCCCCAAGATATGAACGTAGATCTCAAATCGTCCTCTGACGAACCATTCCCGTAGTAAACGGCGAATCTTTTCCTCTAGGCCCTGGTATCGACGGGGCAACCGCAATATTATCTCTAAAAAACGATGATTGAGGCTCTTTGCTTCCACCCGCAAGCTCCAGGTATCCGAAACCATTTCGGCCCGACCAAAACCGGTCATACTGTAAAGGGTCATAAAAACCTCCTTTTGCTGGAAAAATGTCTCTACAGATTAATCAAGATTTAAAACACGGTCTAACTTGCCCAAGAATTGGGCTACTGAGGATTGGGCACAGATGGAGGCCAATTTGTGTGCCAAACAGTGGGAAAAATGTGTATAAAGGGGAGCTGGTAGACCAAAATGGCGGGCCAAAAAGCTCAAAAAGGCGTGTCTAAAGTCGTCTTGATAGAATAGCCCGTGCAAATAAGTACCAAAGACCATATTTCTACAAAGCGCAAATACCTCTTTATCGGCGAGGAAACTGCGCCCGTAGCGGATCTCAAACCCCGAGACCTTGCCTTGATAAAAAGGCCAATCCAGGTATAGCTCTTGAGAACAGGCTCTCTTTACCGGATAGAAATAGGTAGTATGAGGTAATAAACCAAGGCCTGCTACTTCTCCCCGAAACTCAACCCCCTGGTCCACAATCGTTTGGCCCAGAAGCTGAAAACCTCCGCATAGCCCCAAAATCACCTTCTTGCCCACCAGTGACCGGATCTTGGCGGCAAGACCTTTTTCGTGCAGATAGGCCAGACTGGCCCTGGTATTTTTGCTCCCCGGTAAGATTATGGCGTGTGCTACTTCTAAATCTTGGGGATGATCGGTAAGCAATACCTCTACTCCCTCTTGCAGATTTAGGGGGTCAAAGTCCAGGTAATTGGAAATGTGCGGGTAATACACCACAGCTATCCTTAACCCCTCGCCAGAAGAAGAGGCCCTTTTAAAACGGAAAGAGGCGCTATCTTCTTCAAAGAGTGTTTCGGAAAAATAAGTTATAAGCCCCAAACAGGGTTTAGAAGTCTTTTGTTCCAAAATAGAGATACCCTCCTCAAATAGGGAGGGATCTCCCCGAAACTTATTGACCACAAAACCCAACGAAAGGGCTTTTAAAGAAGAAACCAGCTCATAAGTGCCCCATATCTGGGCAAAAATCCCACCTCTATCGATATCTCCTACCAGAATAAAAGGTATCTGGAAGTGTTTGGTTAATTCGTAATTTACGAAATCATCTGGCAATAGATTTAATTCGGCAAGTCCCCCGGCCCCTTCCACAACCACCCAGTCGTTTTCTTTCAAGAGCTCTTGAAAAAGGGCAAAAATTTTTTCTTTATAAGTAGACTTATAACTTTTAAAGGTCTTGGTAGGCAGTAGGCCTTTAGACTTACCCATAAAGATGAGTTCGGAAATCATATGACCCATGGGTTTTAGCAAGAGAGGGTTCATGCGTACCGAAGGCCTTTGACCGCACGCCCAGGCTTGAAAGGCCTGAGCAAAGGCCATCTCTCCTTCCGAGGTGGCAAAGGCGTTTAAACTCATGTTTTGGGCCTTAAAGGGTGAGACTTTAAGGCCCTTCTGAGACAGATGATAACCTACTATCGCGGTGAGCAAGCTTTTGCCCACCGACGACATGGTTCCCAAGATGGCTAAGGCTTTCCCTTGAGACAAAGGTGCCTTTATTTGCTCTTTTCCTGGGTTAAGATACTTACCGGGCCTGCTATGTAACTCTTAAGCACCTTGATATGTACGTCTTTGGCTATTTCCAGGGTGACCACATTGTCTTCTACGCGTACTACATGGCCAATGATTCCCCCAGAGGTAAATACCTTATCACCCCGTTTTAAGGCTTCTAAAAATTTTTGGTGTTCTTTGGCCCTTTTCTGCTGGGGGCGAATGAGTAAAAAGTAAAAAATTACAAAGATGAGTATTAAGGGTAAAAAAGCGACAATGGGGTTACCCCCTCCTTGCTGGGCCTGTCCTCCAGCCATAGCAAAAGCAAGTCCTAACATTTAGTTTCCTCCTTTTGTTTTCTCGTAAAAATGGCGCCTAAAAGAGGCGAAACAATCGTTATCAATGGCTTCACGTATCTCTTCCATAAATTTCAAATAAAAATGAAGGTTGTGAATGGTATTTAACCTGTAGGCCAAGAGCTCGCCTGCCAAGAAAAGGTGTCTGAGATAGGCGCGAGAATAATGTCGACATGTATAGCAAGAACATTCTGGGTCTATAGGCCTTTGGTCATCCTTAAAGCGTGCCTGTTTTATAGCAATTTTTCCAAAAGAAGTGAAGAGTGTCCCCCGGCGGGCATTTCGGGTGGGCAAGACACAATCAAACATATCTACCCCCCGCCAGACGGCTTCCAAGATATCCTCAGGGGTACCTACGCCCATAAGATATACAGGCCTTTCTCTGGGCAAATAGCTCAAAGAGGCCTCTAACATCTCTAGCATAAGCGCTCTGGGTTCTCCTACACTCAACCCCCCGATGGCATAACCATCAAAGCCCAGGGCCAAGATTTCTTCCGCCGACCTCTGCCTTAGGTCTTTATACATACCCCCCTGGACAATACCAAAAAGCAGGGAGCCGTCGTCTTGTCTTTGCCAGGCCTTTTTGGAACGGGCCTCCCATCGGGTAGTCAAGGCGGTAAGCCTTTCGGCCTCTTGGCGCGCACACGGATAAGGGATACAAGCATCTAGAGGCATGCGGATATCAGAGCCCAAGGCCGCTTGGACCTCCAACGAAGACTCAGGGGTAAGCAGATATGAAGCACCATCGAGGTGGGATTTAAACCAAGCCCCCTCTTCGGTTAGTTTGCAATACTGCGCCAGACTAAAGATCTGGTAGCCTCCACTATCGGTCAGTATGGCCCTGGGCCATTGCATGAATTCGTGCAGGCCCCCCATTTTGGCTATCAGATCTGGACCTGGGCGGAGGAAAAGATGATAAGTATTGGCCAGAATTATTCGTGCCCCTAAGGCACTGACGTCCTCAGGGGTTAATGACTTTATGGTGCCCTGAGTACCTACAGGCATAAATACCGGTGTTTCTATTACGCCTCTAGACGTAAAAAGGTAACCTACGCGAGCCTTTGATTCTGAAGACGTCTTTTTTACCCTAAAAACCTGCATATCCGCCTTATGTACCGGAAAATAAGGCTTTCGTCACTACTGATCTGCCCTTTTAAGCCAATTTTTCGTCTAAAACAGAACTTAATAGACTAGAGGATCCTTAGACGATTACTCAGGGAGAAACCACGCAATTTGGTCTCCGCGGGCAAACCACGGGCCTGGATAAGGACCCAATGACTCATACCAAGGCCTTGGGGGAGGATAAGCATTTTTAAGGCCTCAAGGTCTTTGCTTTTACCTGGGGAAACTTCGCTCAAAAGATTTTCCACCCCAAGACCTACCAAAAAAGGGGCCTGTTGGGTAAAACCGATGTTTACCAAACCCAAACGCTCTCCCAGTCCTTTTAGGAGAGAAAAATCTACGTGGGCGGTGATATCGGTATGTCCAGGAGCAGCGTAAGGGTCTTCTAAGAAACGATGATGGGCATAACACATAAGGGTACCACGGTAGCGTTCGGGATGATAATAATCCCTTTGAGAATAGCCATAGTCGATAGTTATGAGCGCCCCTTTGTTTAAGCGCCGAGATATTTCCTTAAAGAAAGGCTCTATAGAGAGGCACACCTCGGTACGGTACCCCAACGGCCAATTTTCTATATAGGGTTTTAGGCGTTTTAAGATTTCTGGAGAGCTGAGGGCGGAAAGTGCCTCGGTGATCTTTTTCTGCCTGGCTGTCACATAGACTTCTTTTAGTCCTTCTTCTGTCAATTCCACCAGATGGACTGGAAAGGCGTCAAAAAGTTCGTTAGAAAGAAACACCCCGGTAAAAGAGGGTAAATCTTGTATATCTTGCACCCAAGAAACTTTACAGGCCTTTTCCGCCAGTATCTCTTTCTGTCTCGCCTGGTAGGCAGGGAAGGGTTCAATTATGAAATAAGGAAAATCAAACCCCTTTTTTTCTAGGTAACTTAGTATATCTAAGGCCAAATAGCCTTCCCCGGCCCCTGCTTCTACCAAAATGAAATCTTTGGGCTGGTCAAGGAGAGTCCATATTTCTAATATCTGAGTGGCTAGAGCTGCTCCAAACACCGAGTGTACACACGGAGAAGTAAAAAAATCTCCCCTACGCCCTATGGAAGGGGCCTGGGCATAATAGCCAAAATCGGGGTGATAAAGACATAGCCCCATATATTGGGCAAAAGTCATGGGAGATTCCCGTTGTAATATGCGCCATAACGCTAAATCTGGAGAGGTTCCCATTTAAACGCTTTCCTCTTCTCCCTTCAAAAGAAGTTTTAACTCATCGCCTTCTAGGGTTTCTTTTTCTAGCAGGGTATGGGCCAGCTTTTCTAAGCCCTTACGCCGCTCTTTTAAGACTTTTTGGGCCTTTTGATAGGCCTCTTGGATAATCTTGGCCACCTCTTTGTCTATGATACGTGCGGTTTCTTCACTGATGTCTTCTCGATGGCGCCACATGGGTTCAATAAAAAGGCTCTCTCTCTTACGGAAGGTCTGCGGGCCAAGGACATCGCTCATACCGTAGTCCATCACCATGGCCCGGGCGATTTCGGTGGCCTTTTCCAAGTCGTTTTGGGCACCAGTGGATACTTCTCCATAGACCATTTCTTCTGCTGCTCGTCCCCCCAAGAGAACAGCCAGACGATCTAAGAGTTCGGAGCGGGTCATAAGATAGCGGTCTTCGGTGGGTAATTGGAGGGTGTAGCCCAGGGCAGCCACTCCTCTAGGCACAATGGAGACTCGGTGTACAGGATCGGCATAGGGGAGGTGAGCCGCTACCAAGGCGTGGCCTGCCTCGTGGTAAGCTACGCGTTCTTTCTCGCGCCGTGAGATATAGCGACTCTTTTTCTTAAGACCCGCGATAACTCTATCTACCGCCTCCTCAAAATCTTCCATCTCCACCCATTTTTTCCCCTTCCGCGCGGCAAGCAAGGCCGCCTCGTTGACCACGTTGGCCAAATCAGCACCTACCATTCCCGGCGTTCGAGCGGCAATGACTTTGAGATCCACATCAGGCGCAAGCTTTACGTGACGTGTATGAACCTTCAAGATGGCCTCCCGACCCTTTAAATCGGGCCTGTCTACGACTATATGGCGGTCAAAACGCCCTGGACGTAAGAGGGCCGGGTCTAATATCTCGGGCCTATTAGTAGCGGCCATTATGATAACCCCTTTTTTAGAATCAAACCCGTCCATTTCGGTCAAAAGCTGGGCCAAAGTCTGTTCGCGTTCATCTACTCCAGAAACAGGGGATACCCCGCGAACCTTGCCCAGGGCGTCTATTTCGTCGATGAAAATGATACACGGGGCCTTTTCCTCGGCAGTTTTAAATAGGTCGCGGACCCTGGCAGCCCCCACCCCTACAAAGAGTTCTACAAAAGACGAGCCCGAAATAGAGATAAAAGGCACCCCGGCTTCTCCGGCTACCGCCTTGGCTAAAAGG